>Ga0187865_1000643_pt1 | contig 46736 bp, 43 predicted proteins | sample June2016WEW_11_1_2_FD_132989 | JGI IMG/M metagenome (GOLD analysis project Ga0187865, IMG submission 132989) | Peatland microbial communities from SPRUCE experiment site at the Marcell Experimental Forest, Minnesota, USA - June2016WEW_11_100 | ecosystem: Environmental > Terrestrial > Soil >...
CCGCCCGCTGCATTCTCAATCACTTTCACCCGTTGGAACTCTTTCTGACTCATCGTCACCATCCTTACAGGGTGACAAAGTCTCGTTGCAGTTAAAGGGTGACATTATCTTGGAGCAGCTACAACGGCGAAGATCGCCGCTGGAAAATAAAACGAACAGCAATCAGTGCTACCCTTGGCTGGAGACATGATCCTCGACGCCCTCCATCGCATCGCCGATCACCGTCAGTCGCTCTCCCGCGAAGAGGCGCGCGCGGTGATGACTAAGGTCCTCACCGGCCACTGCTCGGACGCGCAAATTGCGGCGCTGCTGGTAGCGTTGCACATGAAGGGCGAAACGGTCGAAGAAATCGTTGGATTTGCCGAAGCCATCCGCGCCGCCGCCCTTCCACTCGAACTCCACGCCAACTCCGTGCTCGACGCCAGCGGCACCGGGCGCGACGCACTCGTCGATACCTGCGGCACCGGCGGCGATGCCAGCGGCACATTCAACATTTCGACGGCAACGGCCTTCGTGGTTGCTGGAGCCGGCGTGCGCGTCGCCAAGCATGGCAATCGCAGCGTGACCTCGAAGTGCGGCTCCGCCGACGTGATGGAAGCGTTGGGCGTGAACATCAACCTGCCAACCGCGCAGATCGCGGCTTGCCTGGGACAAGTGGGAATCGCGTTTCTTTTCGCCCCCGCCCTGCATTCGGCGATGAAATACGTGCAGACCGCCCGCCGCGAGTTGCGTCTGCGCACGGTTTTCAACCTGCTCGGTCCGTTGACAAATCCAGCGCGCGCCACCTGCCAGGTGGTTGGCGTCTATTCCGCGGATCTTGTCGAAAAACTTGCGGAAGCGCTCAGCATGTTGGGTTTGCATCGTGCACTGGTAGTTCACGGTAGTGATGGACTAGACGAAATCACGGTCACTGGTCCCACGCGTGTCGGAGAAGTCCGCGAAGGCCAGGTGCACACCTACGAAGTAACGCCGGAAGAGTTCGGCTTACAGCGAGCAACGCTGGAAGACATCGCCGGAGGAGACGCCGCTCTGAACGCTACGCTGATCCGTGAAGTGCTGGCCGGAAAGAAATCCGCCCGCCGCGATGTGGTGCTGCTCAACGCCGCCGCCGCCCTCGTCGCCGCCGGGCGGGCCGATCATCTGCGCGATGCGGTGCCGCTGGCCGCCAATGCCATCGACTCGGGCGCCGCTCTCGCGAAGTTACAAGCGCTCATCGCCTTCACCTCCGCCCACTAATCCACCCGTGCTGTCATCTCCACGCAACACTGTCATCCTGAGCGAAGCGAAGGACCCATGCATTTTTCCGCGTCGAGCTCAACGCTCTACTTCACCTCAACCCGATCCATATACTCCGCCACCAGAACGTTCCATCCCAATTCCTTCTTCATCCGGTCGCGAAGCTGCGACGAAGCGGCGGGCTCGCCGTGGACGAGATACGTCGCGCCCGGTTGGTTCTTAAACGTGCGCAACCACTCCAACAACTCCGGCGGATCGGCGTGATCGCTGAACTGTTCGAGCGCCGCGACCTGCGCGCGGATCGGCACAAACTCGCCGAAGATCTTCACCTCGGGCGCTCCGCTCTTGATGATGGCGCCACGCGTGCCCGGCGCCTGGAAGCCGATAAAAATCACCAGGTTCCTCGGATCGGGCAGCCGCTGCGCCAGGTGATGCAGGATCCGGCCACCCGTCACCATCCCGCTCGACGAGACGATGATCGACGGATAGTGGCTCTCGTTAATCTTCTTCGACTGCTCAGAGGTCAGCGCAAACGTGAAGCCCGGCCACTCGATCGGCGAGCCGTACGTCCTGATCAAATCGGCGGCTCGCGGCGTGTATTCTTCCGTGTGTTTCATGAAAATTTCGACCGCCTTGATCGCCATCGGGCTGTCGCAGTAAACGGGCAGGCGCGGAATCTGTCCCGTCTCCATAAGTCTCTTCAGGATGAAAAGAAATTTCTGCGTCCGCTCCACGGCAAACGCCGGAACGATCACGCTGCCGCCGCGCTGCGCGGTCTCGCGAATCAGGCGGGCGAGTTCCGGTCGAGGATCGGTGTCGGGATGCTGCCGGTTGCCGTAAGTGGACTCCATGACCAGCACGTCGGCGGTCTCGTTTTCCTGCGGCCCGGAGTGCACCACCTTGCCGGGCGCAATTTCGCTGTCGCGTACGCGGCCAATGTCACCGGTGAAGAGCAACCGGCGGCTCCGCCCGTTCGTTTGCAGCGTGATTTCCGCCATGCAGGAACCCAGAATGTGCGCAGCCCGCACGAAGCGGAACGCGAGCTCGGGGCTCAGTTGCGTGGTTTGCTCGACTACGACCGGCTTGAAGTAGCGCAGGCAATCCTGCGCTTCTTCGAGCGTGTACAACGGTAACGCCGGATCGTGCTTCGACACTTTCCTTTTGTTGTAGAACGCGGCGTCTTCTTCCTGCAGGTGTCCGGAGTCCGGCAACACGACTGAGCACAAATCAATGGTCGCCTGCGTGGCGTAGATCGGCCCGCGGAAGCCTTCTTTCACCAGACGCGGAATCCAGCCGCAGTGATCGAGATGCGCATGCGTAAGAACAACGGCATCGATTTCTCGCGCCGGGACCGGAGTGTCCTGCCAGTTGCGCTCGCGCCATTCTTTCTGCCCCTGGAAAAGTCCGCAGTCGATCAGAACCTGAAATCCCTGCTTGCCACTCGAATCGTAGGTAGTGTTGATCAGGTGCTTCGAGCCGGTCACGGTCCCAGCGGCACCGAGAAATTGGATGTAGGGCAAACGCTCTCCTTATCAACCGAACAAGAAAATCTACCACGGCGGCACGGAGAAACCGCTGTTAGCTCTTGGCTCTTGGCTCTTAGCTAAAAGCCAAAGGCTAAGAGCTAACAGCTTCTTCTACGGCGCGGAAATCTTGAACACATTATTCGTCAGGTCGCTTTCCGGGACGCTGCCGTCGTTGACCCTGATCTCGCTCGCCGCGCCTGGCAATTCCACTCGCGTTGTCGCTGTGCCTTTGGCGCGCACCTCAATCCACTTCGTGATCTCGCCGCCTTCAAACAATACCGTGAACGGTACTTCCGCCCCGGCATTGCCAAGGTTTTCCAGCGTCACGGTAATAAACTGCACACCTTTGTCCGTCTTCCACGGATGCACCGACTGCACGTGAAAATCCGGCAGGCCGCGATCCCGATACACCCAGTCGTCGAAGAACCAGCCCAGGTCGCGCTTGGCGGCGGACTCGATCAACTGCTCCACATACTTTGGATCCTTGTCGTCCTCGGCCCGATACTTGCGAATGGCCTGCTTCAGCGCATCGTCGCCAGCCATGTCGCGCAACATCCACCACACATAGGCAGCTTTGCTCCGATAGTAAGTTTCATCAAACGTGGCGGCCAGCGGTTGGCCGACGTTCTTCTGCTCGGCGTTCTTCTCCCCAACGTTCTTCTGCGCCGCGGCTGCGACTTCTTTTTCCGAATCAAGAAACGCCGCCCGGTGCAGTCCAAGAAAGTCGAGCGCTGCTTGACGCCCACCTTGCTCCTGGCGATACATCGCCTCGGCAAAGTGAGCCAAGCCCTCGTACACCCAGGGCCTCGACGATGGCAAAGCGGAATGGACCAGTTCGTGAACTAGGTTGATCCCCGCGAGCTTCGAATCCTCCGCGGCCATCGACGCCATCAACAAGGTACCGCTCTCAAACGGAGCGGAATGCGGATCGGCAAAATCGGCGATGGCAACGGGCGTGCCCGGCTGGCCAAACCATCCGCTGACAAACTTCATTGCCGGATCGAGCGCGTTGGAATATTTCGCCGCTCCCGCCTCGTGGCCGGGCAGACTGAACAATTTCAAAGGCGCCTTGGACTGGTCCACATATTCGGCCATCGCAAACGTCGGAGTAACCGTCCCCAGCGGACTCCAGCCACATTCCACTCGGATCCCGCGATCTTTTCCGGCGACGGAGGAGGAGCCTCCAGCTTCAGCGCCGCACAACAGAGTCGGAGTCGCGTCCACACTCCCACCCTGCAAGCTCAGCGCGAGCTTAAATTCGCTTCCCGCTTCCCGCGCCTTCCATCGATCGGCAACCTCAAACAGGCTGTTGCCCTCCGAGAAATCCGCCGACTCAGTCGTAATTGGATACCACGCCACATACCCCGCGCCCCGCACCGCCGTGAATGAGGAACCGATCTGGTCCCAGCTCGTGTGTTTGGCGATTTCCTCCGGCACTCCGACCCGAATCAGGCGCGTCGCGTCCAGCGCAATTACACCCTCGTAGCCGATTTCGACCTCCACGGAATCTTTCGGCTTGATTTCGGCGGGCAGCGTAACGATGGCTTCCGAGAGCGCGCCCGTGTGGTCGATGTCCGAAATGTAGGGTTGCGAAACAAACTGAACGGCCTTGCCATCCACTCGAATCGAACGCCAATTGAGAGAAGATGAGATCTGTAGCGCCGCGACTTTCTGGGGCTGACCGGAATCGTTGCGCAGCGTGATCTTGCCGCGCGCGCCTAGCCTCTGCTGCTCCGGCTCCAGTCGAATCTCCAAATCATATTTCGCAATGGTGAAGGCTTCGCGCTCCAGGGCAGCGGCGAAAAAGCTTGAACCACAGAGGACACAGAGGACACAGAGGAACTTCATACTTTCTTCGATGCGGCTTGCCGCCTCTGCCGCACCACCTCATACAGCACTACACCCGCCGCCACCGATACATTCAGCGACGGCACTTTCCCCAGCATCGGAATCGAAACCAGGAAATCGCAGTGTTTGCGCACCAGGTCGTGCAGTCCCTTGCCTTCGGCGCCGAGGACGATGGCGCAGTTCATCTTGTAGTCAACCGCATCGTAAGTTTGCCCGCCGCGCTCGTCCAATCCAACGATCCACAGATCCTTCTCCTTCAATTCCTCGAGCGCGCGCGATATGTTCGTGACTTTGGCCACCGGAAGGTGTTCGCTCGCGCCCGCCGAAACCTTGGCCACCGCCGCTGTGACCGCCGCCGACCGGCGTTCGGGAATCACCACGCCATCGGCTCCAGCAGCGTCCGCGGTGCGCAGGATCGCTCCCAGATTGTGAGGATCTTCGACTCCATCCAGCACAACGATCAGCGAGCGCTCGCCGCGACGCGATGCCACGATGTCATCGAGATCGCTATATTGTTTTGCCGAAGTCGCGGCCACCAGGCCCTGATGCGCCGCATTGCCGGCAATTTCGTCGAGATCCTCACGCGACAAAACGCGCACGGGAACTCCGATCTTGCGGCACTCGTCAATCACCCGCCGCAGGCGAATATCTTTCCGCTCCTTGGCGACGCCAACCCACTCGAAGTTGCGCCCGCGCGCCTTGAGCGCTTCCGTAACCGTGTTAATTCCATAGAGAATGTTCACGCGGATTAGTTTACAGCGTGCGCGCTGTCATTCGAGGTTCTCGCCGATTCCGGTAGTGGGGTAATTCCGTATTGCTGAGCCATGAGCTTCGAGCCGCGATCTTCGAGCGAACCGGCTGCCCCGCAGCTCGTGGCTCGTGGCTCGTGGCTCGCAGCTCGCAGCCTACTTACTCGGCAACACCGAATTAGCCCACAACCCTGATTCCGTCGCTTTTCCCATGCCGATTCTTGAATGCTAGACTGAAACGTCCAGGAGGCCCCGGTGAACAACGTGTACATCCTCTCCGCCGCCCGCACGCCCATCGGCAAGTTTGGAGGCTCGCTCGCCTCGCTCTCCGCCGCCGATATGGGCGTGGTCGCCGCCAAAGCAGCCCTCGAACGCGCCGGAGTGCAGCCGCGGCAGGTTGAAGAGACGATCTTCGGCAACGCCCGGCAGGCTGGAGGCGGTCCCAATCCCGCGCGGCAGATTTCCATCCGCAGCGGCGTTCCTCAGGAAGTTCCGGCCTACACGGTGAACAAGGCGTGTGCGTCCGGCATCAAGTCCATCGCGCTCGGCTTCCAGGAGATTGCTACCGGCAACCTCAATTGCGTGCTGGCGGGCGGAACCGAGTCGATGTCGCGGCTTCCTTACTATCTCGAGGGCGCGCGCTGGGGATATCGTCTCGGCCATCAGGAACTCGTCGATGGCATGTATCGCGACGGATTCTTCTGCCCGATGGCAAAGATGCTGATGGGTGAGACCGCTGAGATTCTCGCCGGGCAGTACAAGATCTCGCGCGAAGAGCAGGATCAGTTCGCGCTCGTGTCGCAGCAGCGCGCCGCGGCGGCGCAATCCAGCGGACGCTTCGACGCCGAAATTGCTCCAGTCACAATCGAGGGCAAGAAGGGCACAACCGTTTTCTCACGCGATGAACATTTGTTTCTCGACGCGACCATGGAGAAGATGGCCAAACTCGCTCCAGTTTTTTCCAAGACCGGTACCGTTACTGCCGCCAATTCCTCCGGCATCACCGACGCCGCGGCGGCGGTGGTGGTGGCGAGCGAGAAATTCGTCCAGCAAAATAATCTGAAACCGCTGGCGCGAATTCTTGCCGCGACTTCCGCGGGCGTGGATCCGCGCCTCATGGGCATCGGGCCGGTGCCGGCCATTCGCAAGCTGGAACAGAAACACGGCCTCAAGCTCAGCGACTTCGATCTGGTCGAACTCAATGAAGCCTTCGCCGCTCAGGTGCTGGCGTGCGATCGCGAGCTGCATTTCGATCGCGAGAAACTCAACGTCAACGGCGGCGCCATCGCCCTCGGCCATCCCATCGGCTGCACCGGGACGCGCATCACCGTGACGCTGCTCCACGAGATGCTCAAGCGCAAAGCGCGCCGCGGCCTGGCCACCCTCTGCGTCAGCGGCGGCATGGGCATGGCGCTGGCCATCGAGACTTCCCTAGTAGGGCACGTTTTTATGGGTTAGAGCGGAAGAACGCTGCTCCCCTCAGGGGCTAAAGCCCACATCTAAAAGGAGCCGAACGGCGCGGCTGAAGCCGCGCCCCTTCAAAGATCCACTTATGAAACACGCCTCAAGGAATCGCCACTAGCGGCCTGCCCCTTGCGGTAGTTATACTCATCATTATCAGTAAGGTCAGTAAGGATATGGCCATCGCTGCCGTAAATGCCGGCTTCACCAGTTCGTCTCGGAACCCCATGCCCCTCTCCGCGATCATCGTCGACGACGAACAACTGGCGCGCGACGAGCTCGCTTACCTGCTCAAGAATACTGGCGACGTCAACGTAGTCGCGCAGGGCAAGAACGGCCTGGAGGCGATCAGCCTGATCCGCGAGCACAATCCGGACATCGTGTTTCTCGACGTCCAGATGCCGGGCCTGGACGGGTTCGGCGTCATCAAGAAGCTGCTCGACCGCAAGGTTCCCCTCCCCAAGATTGTGTTCGCGACCGCCTTCGATCAATACGCGGTGAAGGCGTTCGAGGTAAACGCGGTGGACTACATCCTGAAGCCCTTCGATAAAAAGCGAGTGGCCCAGTCCATCGAGAAAGCACGGGCAAAGATTGAGGCGGGCGCCGGGCCGGAAGAAAAATTCGAAATGCTGGTGCGGATGCTGGAATCGCAGAAGCCGCAGACGGCGAAGATTCTCATCAAGGCGGCAGGCAGGTTATTCCTGACCGATCCGAAGGATATCTGCTACGCGACCATCGAAGATGGCGTGATCACGGTGGCCACCAGCGGCCATGCGGGCATGGAAGGCCACTCGAACTGCCGGACGCTGGAAGAACTTTTCGACAATCTCGATCCTAATTTGTTTTGGCGGGCGCACCGCTCCTTTCTGGTCAATATCAATCACATCCGCGAAGTCGTGCCCTGGTTCAAAAGCTCCTACCAGTTGCGCATGGACGACAAGAAACAGACGGAGATTCCGGTGAGCCGCGCGCAGACCCGCCGCCTGCGGGAACTGTTCAACCTCTGAGGGAAAAAAGGGGCGGACGCGAGACTGCTTCGTCCGCCCGGGGAGGGATCTCTCAAGACGCAATGGCTTGCAAGGCGATGCGGTTGGGAATCACCAGCGTCGCGCCCTCAAGCCGAATCAACTCTTTCCTTTTCATATCACTCAACAAGCGGGTTACCGTTTCTCGCGAAGATCCGATCATTTGGGCAATTTCTTCGTGCGTGAATTCCGTGGCTACGCGGAGTTCCCGGTTGCGAGGCTCGTCCGAGACCCAGGAAAGCAGCAGGCGTGCGAGCTTCTCGGTTGAACTGCGGGCGAGCAGAAGATCGTACACATCGTCGAACGAGGTCGTGACCTCGCGGGCGAGCATGGTGGCGCAGGCCAGCGCAGCGTGGCTGTCGCTTTCGATCAGACGCAGGAAGCTGTCGCGTTCGACGAACTTGATCTGGCAAAGCTCGATGGTGGTAACCGTAATCAGGGAGGGCCCTCCGGAGACGACCGCGCTCAGCCCCAGCACCTGGCGGTCTCCGGCAATTTTCAGGATGATCGTCTTGCCATCGCGGGCCTCGACCGAGAGCTTGGAGCGGCCGGAACAGGCGATGTAGACGCCGCGCGGGATTTGACCTTCCCTCAGCAAAGTGGCATTGGCGGGATACAGGGTCAGGTGCCCCAGCGCGTTGAACTCAGTCATCAGCGGCTGAGGCAAATTGCAGAAGTCACAGGTCTGCCTCAGGGTGCAGCTTAGACAGTCGTTCGGTATCGCGAAGCGCCGGGGCACACCCATAGCAAACTCCTGCCGCTCAACGAAACTTGGCTGGCGGGATCGTCCGCCGGGAAAACGGGAATGCGCCACGTGGACAACAGTGCACCCCAACTGCCACATCCTCGACATACGCTAAGTGGCTGTAACTTCACTGCTTTGGATGGTCTGAACGAGCAGCGCGCGAAAGCAGATGCCATAGCACCGGCCCGGCTGCCGACAGTTCGGCAGACTGTCACTCGCGTAGTCTCAACTCCAGATAATCATGATCCAGTGATTCTTAAAGTCCAGGGATTCTTAGTCCGGCAATTCCTATTGCAGATAGTCCGTGCGTGAGATTCCCAGCCGCTGCATCTTGTACTGCAAAGTGGTGCGCTTGAGTCCCAACCGGGCCGCCGCGCCGGACGGACCCGACAAGGCACCCCGGGTCTGACGCAGCATTTCGACGATGTGCTCGCGCTCTTTGTCGCGCAGCGTACCGTCGGACTCGGACGGCTGTCGTGAGATTTCCTCGCGCAACTCGCCGAGCGGCGGGCTCAACCGGTTGCCTTCCGACAAGATCACCGAGCGCTCGATAAAATTCTCCAGCTCGCGGATGTTTCCCGGCCAACTCCAGTGCATCATGGCTTCGACGGCCTCATCGGGGATGATGTCGATCCGCTTGTGCAGCCGGACCCCGCACTTTTCGACGAAATGGCGAATCAGCATGGGGATGTCCTCGCGCCGGTCGCGCAACGCCGGCAGATGCAGGGGAAAGACGTGCAAGCGGTAGAACAAGTCTCCGCGGAATTCCTTTTCTTCGACCGCACGAACCAGATCGCGATTGGTGGCGGCGATCAGCCGCACATCCACCCGGATCGTCTTCGTTCCTCCCAGCCGCTCAAACTCCTGGTCCTGTAGAACGCGCAGCAACTTGGGCTGCAACTCCAAAGGAATTTCTCCAATCTCGTCGAGCAACAAAGTGCCCTTGTCCGCCAATTCCAGCCGGCCGAGCTTCTGGCTCACCGCTCCCGTGAACGCTCCCTTTTCGTGGCCGAACAGCTCGCTTTCCAGCAGGCCCGTGGGGATGGCGGCGCAGTTCACCTTGATGAAGTTGCGGTCCTTGCGCCGGCTCATGCCGTGAATCAAGCGGGCGATGTTTTCTTTGCCGGTCCCGGTTTCGCCGGTGATGAGGACGGTGGAATCGGTATCGGCGACGATGGCAGCATAGTCCAGCACACGTTTCAAGGCCGGGCTGGTGCCAACGATATCGTCGGACCGGTTCTCGCTCCGGACTTCGGACTCCAAATAGCGTTTTTCCTGAACCAGGCGGTCATAGAGTTGTGAGATCTTGCGATAGGCGTGCGCATTATGGAGCGCAGCCGCGATCTGATTGGCTACTTGCTGCAGATATTCAACCTCCGGCGGGCCAAAAGCGTTCGCGATCATGCTACTCGGATTCAGTGCTCCCCAGACTCGATTGCCCGCGATGAGGGGCACACTGCAAACCGACTGAATCCGGAGTGCGCTCATGGCTTTCTCCAAAGGTCCTTTCATGTCGCGCAAATCGACGGCTGTGAAGAATGCCACGTTTCGCGTCTGGACCGCCTGCGCCGAGAGTGTTTGCTCGAGCGGAAACGTTCTTCCGTGGTTGAGGAAAGACTCCCATTCCAGGGCATCTCCATAGAGGTGCACGTTCTTGCCATCCTCGTCCAGCAGCGACAGGACGGCCCGGTCGTAGCGCGCGATGCCCCGAAGGCTGGAAAGAATGGCGGGCACCAGTTTTTCGATCTCGAAGCTGGAGCCTAGTTCACGGCTGATCTCCGCCAAGCTCTGCTGTTCCTCATAGAGGCGGTAGTATTTATCCTTCTCCAGCGCAAGCGCTCCCATCAGCGCGACGCGAGAGAGGAATTCGACGTCTTCCTCATTCAGCACCTCGGCAACATTCTTGCCCAGGCCCAGCGCTCCAAATTGTTGTGCTGGCGTGCTCATGGGAATGACGGTGTACGATCGCACGCCGTGATTGAGCAGCACGGGCACGAAGCCGGGAAAGCGCTGCTCGCGCTCGGTATCGAGAATGGCGATCTGCTCCTGATGTTTCCATGCCCACCCGGTGGCCGCTTCGTCCACAGGGAAGGCATCAAACTCTCCACTTTCCTCGTTCTTTTTCCAGTAGTGAGTCAGCATGCAATCCCGGTGCGGGTCGTGGAGGGAAAGATTCAGCAATTCGGCTCCCGTCAGGGCCAGCACCGGGGGCGCGAGTTCTTTGAATGCGTCGGGCAAGCTTTTGGCTCGCGCCACCAGGTCGGTGATCTCGAGGAGCAGCCGATACCGCTGGCGTTCAGGCGAGGGATCTCCCTCGGGTGCGACTCTGGTTTCTGACATGACACAGCTTTCTGACATAGACACACCTCCTGCACCTGCCGAGTGCAATAGTCGGGCAGCTTGTTTTGAGCAGGAACTGAGGGCCATCGCAGCTTGCCAAGCTGCGAAACTACAGTTCAACATTGCGGTGGCCGCAGGCGTCGGTTCCTTTACTTGGGAACCAATCTCATGCTCCCCGGTCGGGGAGCCCCTCGGGTTCTGCGACACCGTTTTCCCGGATTTGTGCTTTCCCGGGTAAATATTCTTACCCCGTCTCCGGGTCACGGGCAAGTTGTTTTTTGGTTAAGATCTGGAAAACTCTAAGGCAGCATTCCCCAAATGGCACGCGGCTGGGATCTTGGAGATACACGTTACTTTCGTCGAGACCCCGCCGTTCGCGGGAGGCTGATGCTGTCTTCTGGCGCTGGCAACCTTGTTTCCGGGAGCTTCCATCTGTGTGGGATCACTGCGATTCATTTCTACCTCATTGACACAGCGGAAATGTATATGCCACCTCTCTTACTGGACTGGCAGCGAATTTTCCGTTACGAAAACCGAACAGACGCTTACGGGGACCTGCCCGCTTGGTGCGACCGGTGGTGTCCGTCTGGATCCATTCTGAAGGAACTGCGCTGCAACCGCGCGCGCTTTTCTGTTCCGAAATCCGGAAATCCAGGTGGAAGCTCGCGTTCATTGCGCCATCTGAACCGGTGATAGAATGTCCCCGGGGGGGCAGCGGTTGTGCAACTTAATGGTGGGCAGAGGCTGCGGGCGCTGAGAGAAACCCTCGGATATCGTATGAGGGACGTGGAACTGGCCAGTAATCAGATCGCGCAGAGATTTGAGAGTGAGGAATTCGCAATTCCGCCCAGCCGCTTGTCCGACATCGAAACCAAAGGCATAATCCCGAGTATTTTTCGGCTCTATTCGTTTGCAGCTATTTATCGCCGGGAATATCGGGAGTTGCTATCCTTCTATGGCCTCGAACTCGATGGCATCTCAGCCGACATTAGCTTTGGGCGCCCGCAGAAGTCGCACGTGTCCGAAGCTTCGAGCAACATCAGACAAGTGCGGATGCCGACGAGGCTCGATCCCGGATTCTCGCTCCAGAAAACGACCGACTTGAGACGTGCAATCGAGCAATGGGGTACTGTGCCCATGGCTTACCTGGCGCTGTTTGCAGATGACCGATACACCTATGGGTATATTGGCTCGGAAGATTTCACCATGTATCCCATTCTTCCGCCGGGCAGTTTCGTGCAAGTGGACGAAGCCAAAAATAAGGTAGGGGAAGGCTCATGGCGTTCGGAGTTCGAGCGTCCTATTTACTTTGTGGAAATGCGCGACGGATTTACGTGTTGCTGGTGCTCGACCAAGCGTGACTCCATCGTCTTGCAACCTCATCCCCTGTCTCCCGTGTCGGTGCGCGTTCTTAAATACCCGCAGGAGGCCGAGATTCTTGGGCAGGTTGTCGGGGTTGCGATGCGCCTCGGAGACTGGCATTATTCCGACTTTCAAGCAACGCCGAAAGTGCGCTCAGCACTGACCTCAGATGCGCCCGGGCAGCTGGGGAGAGGGGCTTAGGCGGAGATTGCGTCAGCGAAGCCAGGAACTCCCTTTCTGTCAGATGCTCGTTCGCGCATGACGCTGGCACGTCTTTGAGCAGCACCGCCAAAGGTTTCTTCAAGACCTCGGAGAGCAGTACCCGATGAGACGCACGGATTGCGCTTTGTGCGGCGTCGTCGCCATACACCCTCGCCAAACCCCAGTGCTCGTACGTTCCCTCGCCGTCATGCAATCCACCAACGTAGGAAAGTCTGCCCAACAACCCAGGGACCGCGCCTAGGGTATTCGCTTCAAAGTCCTCGAGAGCGGATTTCAGTCTCATCGAATTTACGATTTCCGAAAAGACATCGGAAGTTAACTAAATACAGAAAACCCCTCTGCCGCCTGCAATGTATCACGGTGCGAATTCTTTCGCAAAGGAGAACTACCGTGAAACGACTCATGCTGGCTTTGGCTGCATTGGCCCTGTTCCTGACAACCGCGGCACTTCCAAGTATGGCGGATGGCAATCCGCTGAGCAAATGTAGCATCGTTAACTGCCCTTCGTAGCCAAACCAAGAAAGAATTGCCGAGGGGAACAGTTGAAAAGGAGCAATGTCAGGGCTATAGTGCTCTGCAATGCTTCCCCTGACTTGGCACAGGCTGCTGACGCTTTTCCTGTGGATCTCCCCGCATGCGATTCTTGGCGTACTTGTGGTCATTCTTTGCAAGCGCCGCTTGTACCGGGAATTCCCGTGCTTTTTCGCCTATGTGCTTTACGAGATTGCTGAGTTCATCCTGATGTTCGCGTTGCTTTCAGCCCCGAGCGTGACTGAAGAGCAATATGCGTATGCTTACTACGCCACGCTGATGCTTAGCGTCGCTCTGCGTTTCGGGGTGATTGACGAGGTTTCTAAAGATTTGTTTCGTGACTCCCAGTTTCTGAAGGTGTCAGCGAAGCGAGTGCTGCAGTGCGTGACAGGTTTGCTGCTTGTAATGGGTGTTCTGCTCGCCGTCTATGCACCCGGGGACAATAGCGCCAGGTGGATTGCCGGTGTATCCGTCGTCAACCGGGGAGCGGCTATGGTTCAATCTGGCTTGCTCCTTTCCCTATTGCTCTTTTCCCGCTTCTTGGGTCTGTCTTGGCGTCGCCCTGCATTCGGGATCACGCTGGGTCTTGGGGCCCTGACCAGCGTCGATCTTGCCATTTACGCTCTTCGTGCGGAATTCAGCAGTGACGTATGGGTGCCATATTTGAATTTGCTGATAACCGGCACCTACCTCGTTTGTGTTTCGATCTGGATCGGGTATTTGCTGGCGCCCGAACTTGAACCTGGGCCCCTCACGGTTGTTCCCCATGATGAGGTGGAGACATGGAACACGGAGCTTCAACGTTTGCTGGGGCATTGATCGCCGCTTGGACTCTTGTCGCCGTTGCGTTCTTCGCGCTGGGGATCCTGGTGTATGTTGCCATCCGCAGCCGCACGCGTCGGGTTGATTTGGAAAAAGCTGCCCTGGCGTTCCGCTCTCTCGACATCGAGGCCTTCAGAAACCTGGTCGACTCAGCCGAGGAAGCGTTTCTTCGCGATAATTTACCGCCCAAGAAGTTCCGCGAGATTAAGCGGCAGCGTGCGTGGGCAGCATTCATCTACGCCTGGGAAGCGGGAAGGGCCGCGGCGGCGCTGGCAAAGATTGGTCAAGCCGCGCAACGGAGCTCCGACCCAAAGATCGCAGCGTCCGGCGTTCAAGTTGCTGAGAATGCTTTTCGGCTTCGATTGCAAACCATCGGGGCTTGCCTCCGCCTGCTGACCGAAATCCTATGGCCTGACCTGCAAAGCCGATCGCTTCCGCCCTTAGTGGATCAGTATGAGCGAACGGCGGAAACACTCTTTCGACTCGGCAGATTTTCATCTGGAGTGCACGGGTTAGTGCGCTCCAAGAGTGCTTGACACCGCCGACATTGTTAGAAACGCCCGATTTACGTGAACAATCCGAGTTCCGTATCAGAACGTTGCTTTAGAGTGCTGTAAGTCCTGCCCCAAGTAGAGACGGGGCTTGCCCCGTCTCCTAAGGTAACATTCTTAAATGGCACGCGGCTGGGAAAGTAAGTCGGTAGAACAGCAACAGGAGGAAATGGCCGAGCGGCGGAAAACCGTCCGCGCATCCATCTCGCCCTCGCCCCCGCCAAAAGAGCAGCAACGCAACCGGAAACGCGAGGGCCTGCTTCTCTCCCGCAAACGCCTCACTCAACAACTGCAGGCAGCCGGCAACCCTCGGCACCGCCAAATGCTGGAGCAGGCGATCGCGGAGTTGGATCGCCAACTGTCATCTTTTAAACAGGTTACGGACTAGACAGTCACCAAAGTGAGTGGCCCGAACGCATACCCCCTATAACGAAAACCACGGTCCGGTTCGCTGCCACCTGACGTATAATCGAGGGGTTGATGAAAGCCTACGTCTACGTGTCATTGAAGAAGAGCGTTCTGGATCCGCAGGGTAAGACCATCCACGGCGCCCTTACGAAAATCGGCTACAAGAGCTTGCACGATGTGCGGCAAGGAAAGTATTTCGAAATTACTCTCAACGGCGGCATCTCAAAGGATGAGGCGCACGCGGAAGTAGAGCGCATCGCGCGCGAAGTGCTGACGAACCCGGTCATTGAAGAGTTTCGTTTCTCCCTCGAAGATTGAAAGTTCTGCTGTAGAGACGGGGCTTGCCCCGTCTCCTGTTGCGAGTGAAGACGCGGCAAGCCGCGTCTCTACGCGAACCATCACCGGTCCCCCACCGATGCATTCGTCAAGGAGCCAATTCGCCAATGTGCGGCATTGTGGGATATGTGGGCAAGAAGCAAGTTGTCCCCGTCATCATTGAGGGCCTCAGAAAGCTGGAGTATCGTGGCTACGACTCGGCCGGAATCGCGGTAGCCGGAAACAGCGAAGGTCTGCAGATCCGCCGCGCCGAGGGCAAGCTGCGCAATCTGGAAGAAGTGATCCGCCTCAAGCCGCTCGACGGCACCTACGGCATCGGACACACCCGCTGGGCAACGCATGGCCGCCCCACCGAAGAAAACGCCCATCCGCATCGCGACTGCACCGGCAGAATCGTGGTCGTGCACAACGGCATTGTCGAGAACTATCTCTCGCTCAAGAAGAAATTGATTGCCGAAGGACACAAGTTCACCACCGAAACGGACACGGAAATCATCGCCCACCTGGTGGAGAAGCACTACCTGCAAACTGGAAACGGCCAGCGGCCATCCTTGGAAGAAGCGGTGCGCAAAGCGGTCAAGGAACTCACCGGCGTGTTCGCGCTGGTGGTGATCGCGGTTGACGAACCCAACAAGATCGTCGCGGCGCGCAATGGACCGCCCGCCGTCATCGGCCTCGGCAAGGACGAATACTTCGTCGCCTCCGACGTGCCCGCACTCCTCGATCACACGCGCGACCTTTTCTTTCTGGCCGATGGCGATCTTGCCGTGATCACCGCAGACGGCGTGCGGGTTACCGATTTCGACGGCCATCCGCTGGAGCGCAAGGCGCAGCGCATCACCTGGGATCCGATCATGGCGGAGAAGGGCGGCTTCAAGCACTTCATGCTCAAGGAAATTTATGAGCAGCCGCGCACCGTCCGCGACACCACGCTCGGCCGCGTCTCGCAGGATACCGGCGCCATCTTCCTCAACGAGATGCAGGTCGGCGAAGCCGAGTTCAAAGCGCTGAAGAAGATCAATATCGCCGCCTGCGGCACCAGTTGGCATGCCGGACTGGCCGGCAAGTTCATGATCGAGAACCTGGCCCGCGTTCCCGTCGAAGTCGATTACGCCAGCGAATGGCGCTATCGCGACCCCATCCTCGGGCCGGACACGATGACGCTGCTGATTTCGCAATCCGGCGAAACCGCCGACACCATCGCGGCCCAGCGTGAAGCCAAGGCCAAGGGCTCGAAGACGCTGGCCATCTGCAACGTGGTCGGTTCCATGATCACGCGCGAGGCCGCCGGAACCATCTACACGCACGCCGGCCCGGAAATTGGCGTGGCTTCGACCAAGGCTTTCACCGGACAACTTACCGCTCTCTATTTATTCTCCTTGTATCTGGCGCAGTTGCGCGGCGCCATGACACCCGAACAAGCGAAGGCCGCAGTGCAAGAGCTCATGCGCATCCCCGGCAAGCTGGAACAGATTCTTACCCACGACGAGGCTTGCGACGAGCTGGCGAAAACTTATGTCCGCGCGCAGGACTTCCTTTTCCTCGGACGCGGCATTCACTATCCCATCGCGCTCGAAGGCGCGCTCAAGCTCAAGGAAATTTCCTACATTCACGCCGAAGGTTATCCGGCGGGCGAGATGAAGCACGGCCCGAATGCGCTGATTGACGAAAATCTGCCGGTGGTCATCATCGCCACCCGCGACGTGAACAGCCCGCAGTCGATGGTTCGTTACGAGAAAACGATGTCGAATCTGAAAGAAGTAAAAGCGCGTTCCGGAATAGTCATCGCGCTCGCCACCGAAGGCGACAAAGAGATCGCCGAGGAGGCGGATCACGTCCTCTTCGTTCCGCCAGCGCCGGATGAATTGTCGGCGATTCTGGAGATCGTCCCGCTGCAACTCCTCGCCTATCACATAGCCGTACGCCGAGGCTGCGACGTAGATCAGCCAAGAAATCTGGCCAAGTCGGTAACGGTAGAGTAAGCCATTCCGAGGGTCCCCCACTCATCGCGCACTTTGCGATGAGTGGGATTCCGCCGACGGCCGGCTGGCCCCCGCCATCGCAACCTTTCCTCCTCATGAGGGTGCCCCACTTCTCGCGCTTTTCGAGAAGTGGGGCCTTTCGCTGCGCTCACAGAGAAGTCTGCGCAAAAACCCAGGTTTCGTATCAGGGCATTGCTTTAGCGACGGCGACGTATCATGCCCGCCCCGTAGAGACGCGGCTCGCCGCGTCTCCCCCTCGCACACGCCGCCGCGGCCCCGGGCTTCAGATCGCTGACATGTTGGCATGGGCAAACAATCGTAAAGAGACGAAACCGGGAGCGCGATACGAACACGTGTTTTTGCCATTGACGCGCCTTACGCCATCAAAGTGAATCACGTGGGATGAGACCAATCTTCGGCGAAAATATCGGCCGCTGATATACAACCCTTACGACAAGGAACAGGTCTGAATTTGAAAACTAACTATGGATGAATCAAGTAAATCAATGCCCCAATTGAGTCTAGTGGAGTAGATTTGCAAGGAAGCTAGGCGTTACCTGATCCGCAGAAACCACCTCGGTCGCGAGAGTTTTAATGAATTGCATGGGTACGACTTTGCTGGTTACCAAAAGCGGAACGAACCGGGGGCTTCCAATCTTTGTAATCCGGCGGAGATCGTCGCTGTGCGCCTGGATGAACCCAACTCTTCGCAGGTGCTTATAGAGTTCATCACCAGGGAGGCCGCGGAAACGTACCAGTTGATCGGCCACCTCACTGACGGTTCGTGCGAACAGGAGTTCCTTACATTCGCAGACACAAACGACATTGCCCTTCCATGCGAGAACATCAACGTCTCCCGAGGCCTCATTCGGGAGAGCTCCGAGTTCATTCATTTCGACCTCCAAGCGGACGTTCCAGCCCTCTCCGCTGAAGAGCACCCCGACAGCTCTGTTGAAATCCAATCCTCTGCGCCCATTGACTGCACCGGTGTATTTTTTCATTCGCTCACTATCGAAGTATTCCGTTTCGAAGGCGCCTTCATAACACTCCATAACGGTGTGCCGGAAACTATCCTCACAGAAACCCGGAGCATAAACGACTCGTCCGTCGCCAAGTTCGACGAGCGGCCTTGTCATCAATGACAGTCTGCGGCGATATCGCCAGGGATACCAATCCTTGTCTCGGAACGGCTTTCGGACAATCTCCCAACGATCTCGCGGACTCAATATGAAGCTGCGCCAGACTCCTGCGATCTCGCTCTCAGAGAAGCCTCCTACGGCTAGTGTCTGAGCTAGAGAAGCGGTTTCGCGCACAACCACGAAAGCAGTTTGGCTGATCGCATCGTCCAAGAGAAGTATTCCCAAATCTTTAAGTCTGCTAGGGCTTATCCCGAACTCCCCACGAAAGCTCTCAACAAACTCCTCCCCCAAAACCTCGTTTTCCGTTTTTGTACTCCCTGTGGGAACCAAGAAGAAGTTCTCATATCTCTGGACGTCAGCCATGTGACTCTTTTCGAAATGACTAGTCATGTATGGGCGCATGACATCCATGAAGTTGTCGCCAAACGTGAAGTCACCGAGACGTGAGATCTGCATTGAAGCGCCTGTGCAACCGGCTCTGACTGCGTCGGACTGCGCAGCAGTCGCGATCAGTAGAAGGACTTGGCTTCCCAAGTAGTCGATATCGGCTTGTGTCGCTGCCCGCCCGCCCGTCAATGGGCACGTGCAAACTGCCATCTCGACAATGATTCGGCTGGTGATCTGTGTACGATCTCGCTTCGCCTTCAACGCCTGCGTAGCCATGAGGATGTCATTTCGATCATCATGAAGAGAGAGCACTGCCCTGCTTGTCAGTTGCCATCTGTCAAGGTCACTGAGCAGTCGCTCATGGTTTGTGATGCAGGCAATGACTAGATCGCCTCGATCAATCTCACGGAGCCGTGCTTCGATTCTTGTCCAGAAAGCATGTACGAGCTGATTCAAGGCACGATTGGACGATTCAACAGTATCGATCTTCGAAGGGGCATTTAAGTTCGCTTCCTGCGCGATGTGGATCGCACTAAATGCCACCTCGTCATCATGGAGTAGCTCAGGCGCTTCGTGATCAAAATCTTGCAGGTATTGACGAGCATCTCTGGTCACAAAAAGATGCATGAACCGATCGTCGTCGGACAGAGCCAACGCGAGGAGGACTTCAGTAGCTCTCTCGTGGTGGTCTCCGAGGCCCGCCACGGCCAGCGCTCCATTGACGAAGGCATTGACTAAGAGACGTTCCGCTTCGTTTTTTGGCGAATACCCCATCGCCACAAAAGCAATTGGTAGACGAAGAGACACGACGCGGCCCAAAACCTCCATAGGTATGGAGGTTACCGTTGGGACGCTCTTAATTCTCTCCGCAGTCCAGTCTTCATGCTCAGCAATCTCCGATACGTCCAGACTAAAGATCACATTGTCGCTTCCAAGCTCTGGGATTAATTCGTCCAGTGTTGGCGCAATCTCGTCGATCCAGTTCACGGCAGTTTCCCACACATGGTAGACGAGATGTCTACGGATAGGGTTGGAGACCGTTGTCGAACAATCGACCCACCAAGCCCTCTTCACTGTCTCCACGGAACCTTCAAGCCTGCCATTGGCGACCGGAATCAACGCTGCGTACCTTTGCTTTGTAGAGTCTTCTTTGAAGTAAGATCGACTGTTGAGTTTGCGCACGCGCTCCCACTCGGCACGGTCCGGACGGTATGCGCAGTGATCATCCATCCCGGAGCGATTATCTAGGCGCATGTCAAATATGAACTCCGCTCCAAAGGCCACATAATTGGGGGAGTCAGGGCCAGCGTCACGCGGAATGAGTCGATGGTCGTGATGTGTCCACATGGAGTAAAGGTTCGCATCACTGTGAGCCTGGAACGAGATCCCCAGTTCCTCCAGAGCACAACGCTGCATAGACAATTTCCAAAGAAGCAACTTCCATCTGGGTTCATTTGCCATAAGCCGATCCGCATCTGCTGACGACCACACGTGTATCCCGCATTTCGGTGTCAGTTTCCGCGGCAGGGCTATCGCGCAGCCCCTCCATACCCCTCCCATAACGATTAGGGTCAAACCTCCAATGCACGCTCCTTCAGCGACAAGCTTTCGCGAACTTGCGTCCACAAACTGGGCGAAAGAATCTCGGAAAGGCGGATGCCATTGTGAGGCGACACCTTCGTTTTCAATTTCATAAACATCGTCATGTAAGAAGAGAAGGTGGAGGTACTTATCTCCGTCAAAACGGAAGGCGGTCTGACTTACGTAACGGGCCGGTGGGGCTCCTTCCTTCGGCAGCAGTGGAGTCAAGAAATCGGAGGCGGCGACACCGTCCGTGCTTTGGAGCAATGTTCTTCGCCCTTGGACCCTGTGCAGACTCTTCTGCAAACCAGCGAGCAATCCAAGACTTCGAAGGGACGAGAAAGCATGAGAGATGACCGCCATTGGTATCGCCGTCGGATGCGCGACAATCAGAACGTCAGCGAGAGAGATGAGTGGTTTGCGTCGAATCGCTCCCAGGGTGGTATCCGACGCACGTGCGCAGAACTCATCGAAGGTTACTGAGAAAGGCTTGATCGAATCGATGGCAATCTGTAAGGACGCGAGGTCGCTGGAGTCGATGAGAGCCTGCCGACTAAGAGACCACAGCGCCTCATCCGAGGATGGTAACCATAGCGTAGATGATTCGCTTTCAGGTTTCCCGGTGAGTCTTGGATACCCTTTTCGAGTGGCCAGTAAATCCGAAATCCTAAGGACAGAATCGCACTCTGCCCGCAGAGCCTTTAAGCTGTCGGGACCCGTGTCCAGCGCGTCTAGGACATCTTGCAGGTAGTAATCCGGGTTGCTCCAGTCTCCAGTAAAGATACGGCGGTTCCCGAACTGCGTCATGACATTGCCAACCGCGACATCTTCTGCAGGGTCTTCTCGACGAGATAAGGGAGAGCGGGAAAGGAATTGGTTCAACCAACGATCCAGAGCATTAACGGTCACTTGCTGCCCGCCGTTCGCATGGATTGCGACAAGATGCAGTAGAGCGTCCAGCCGTACGATACAAGTGCGGCTCTCAGCAACCAGCGAAAGTGCGGCTACGGCAGTCAGACTCGACAATCGATCATAAGAGCGCAGATCGCACACCAGTTCCTCTAGACTCTCGCTGATCTGCCCGAAGCCTTGCTCTTCGATTTCGTGTGACTCTCGGTACATCGCTTCGAAGGCAGCCTCTATCGACGGCGGCATGGTCGTCCCCCCACCATGACACTTCTTATATTTTTTACCTGACCCGCAGGGGCAGGGATGATTGCGACCAGTCTTCGCCATGCGATTGCCGCCTATTCACTATCAGTGCGCCAAATGAGATGTCACGTCACCGGATATGCTTCGACCAATAGGTCCAGTCTATTCGTTCCGCATTCTCCGTCCAGAACAACTCCATGGTCGTCGGCTACCCGGAATCATCGCCCATAAACATGCAGCAGCTCCATCACACGTTGAACGTCGACTTCGAGCCCAAACAGCAAAAGGTGAGCGCTGACGGCGAGAGCAATCGCGGGAAACGCCCTCACCGCTGCAATCTGACTTCTACCTTTTTTTCATCACAAACAGCCGGGCCACGCGTCACAGACTTCCAACCCGCCGTGCGCGATAATGGAGATCTGATTGGGGCAATTAGAAGTGTGCCCGTCTCCTAAGACGGCCCTCGAAGCTGCCCCAAACCCATTTTCAGCGCTCTTTGACAAGCTAAGTCATTAATTCCGGAATACTTTACCTATAAGTCCTTTAAACTCAAAGATTTTGCGGGATTTTCCGCCTAACCCTATGATTCCAAAAGACCGGGGGGAGGGGGGGGTACCCGTGAACAACTGGTTAGTACCCTTATAGTAAATAACCGAAAAATGGAATCAAGAGCGGGTCTGTCGACGACCCAAGATCATCTAGATGAGTGATGGCTCAGTTCAAGACTTTCGACGCCCGGCTGCTTCGCTCCGTCCCGCTCTCCGAATTTACCAGGCACCTCGAACTCGAAGTGAACGGACTATCCCACTTCGGCTTCGTCCCCGGACAATGGCTCTCAGTGAAGGCCAACACCCCAAATGGCGAGGAGATGACGCGGGCGTATTCGATCGCGTCGCCGCCGTCCGAGAACGGGCACTTCGCCTTCTGCCTGAATCGCGTGCAGGACGGATTCATGTCGAACTATCTCTGCCGTCTCGACGAAGGCGCAAAGGTCGCGTTTCAGGGGCCGTTCGGCGATTTCATTCTGCGCCCACCCCTGCGTGACACCGCGTTCATTGCCACGGGAACCGGGATCGCGCCCTTTCGTTCGATGCTGCACTGGTTGCTGGCGGAGAGCGACCGGCATCAGGGACGCCAGTTCTGGCTGCTCTTCGGCGCGCGCCGCGAGCAGGACATCTATTATCGCGAGGAGTTTGAACGACTCGCCGCCGAACACGCCAACTTTCATTTTCTGCCTACGTTGAGCCGCGCCGCCGCAGAGTGGAAAGGGTTGCGAGGATACGTGCAGGAACATTTGGCCGAAATCGTTGGAACCCGCACCGGCATGCACGCCTACATCTGCGGCCTCGACAAGATGGTCAAGGCGAACCGCGAGTTGCTGAAGAGTCTGGGTTGGGATCGAACTTCGATCCGTTACGAAAAATACGACTGACCTCGTAGAATGAGTTCCGCTGGTACCGGGTCAGTTTCACGACATAACCGAGAAAACCCGCGAACCACCAAGGACACGAAGTATCACGAAGGCTTCAGTTTAAGGGTTTTCCTTCGTGAACCTTCGTGGCCTTTGTGGTTAACGGTTTCGCAAACTGACCCACTACCGTTCCGCGGAGGAGACTTTCATGTACGTCGCAGATGACAAGCGTTACGACTCCATGCAATATCGCCGCTCGGGGCGCAGCGGCATCAAACTTCCCGCCGTATCGCTCGGGCTGTGGCACAACTTCGGCGGCGTGGATAACTTCGAAAACTCGCGCGCCATGCTGCGCCGCGCCTTCGATCTCGGCATCACGCATTTCGATCTCGCCAATAATTACGGTCCTCCGTACGGATCGGCGGAAGAAACTTTCGGGCAGATCCTGAAAAAAGATTTTCTTCCCCACCGCGACGAGTTGATCATTTCGACCAAGGCGGGCTGGGATATGTGGCCCGGGCCCTACGGGGATCTTGGCTCGCGCAAATATTTGCTGGCCAGCCTGGACCAGAGCCTGAAGCGCATGGGGATTGAGTATGTTGACATTTTCTACCATCACCGGCCCGATCCCGAAACGCCGATGGAAGAATCGCTCGGCGCGCTCGACACGGCGGTACGCTCGGGCCGAGCGCTCTACGCGGGCATTTCCGCCTACAACGCCAAGCAGACGGCGGAAGCGGTCAAGATCTTGCGCGATCTGGGAACGCCCTGCCTGATTCATCAGCCGAGGTATTCGATGTTCGTGCGCGATCCGGAACGGGGGTTGCTCGACGTGCTGGAGAAAGAAGGCGTGGGATCGATCGTCTTCAGCCCGCTGGCGCAGGGACTGCTCTCGGATCGCTACCTGAAGGGAATTCCCAGCGACTCACGCGCCGCCCGCGATTTCTTTCTGAAGAAGAAGGACATCGGCGAAGACAAGCTCGCCAAGGTGCGCGCGCTCAATGAAATCGCCGGGCAGCGAGGACAGACGATGGCGGAGATGGCGGTGGCGTGGGTGCTGCGCGATCCGCGCGTCACCAGTGCGCTGGTTGGCACCAGCAAAGTGTCGCAGGTGGACGACAACGTGGCCGCACTGAAGAACCTGAAATTCTCAGCCGAGGAGTTGCTCAAGATTGACGGCGTTCTCGCCGGAAAATAATCGGCGTGAAAGCTCGCAGGACATCTCTACTTTGCCAACTGCTCCAGACGCTCGAATGTGTCCGGGTACCTGGCTGCGAGCAACAGCAGCGCGGCTGCCTGGGCGTTGGGCTTGGCGCGTCCTTGCTCCCATTTTTCCAGCGTGCGCTCGTTGGTGAACAGTTTGCGAGCAAAAACGCTGCGTGAACAGTGGAAGCGCGCGCGGACCTGCTTGATCATTTTCGGCTTGACCTCGGGCAACGCACGCGGCTCGACTTTATAGCTCCGCAGGGTGATTTTCCCGGCGCGATGCGCCTTCATGGCCGCCACACCCTCCATCAGTTCGTCGAATAGATTCCGCTTGTTTGCCATCGCCGCTGTCCTTATCTCCGTGCCCGTGATTTCTTTTCGGCGTCGATCGCCGCCTTCAGTGTTTTTCTTTGTTCTGGCGTGAGATCGACGGCTTCATTCTTATCGTAAACGGTCATAAGCCAGATCTGATTTTGGCCGTCGAACCAGTAGTAAATAACCCGCAGTCCACCCCGACGGCCTTTGCCCCTTCGAACGTCCGCCCAGCGCAGTTTGCGGAATCCGCCGGTACCGGGAATCACGTCGCCCAGTTCCGGCGTATTGGCCAGCGTGTCCTGGAGCCTGCGGTACTGCTCGTCGTCCAGGTACCGGGCCAAGTGATGAGTAAATGCGGGCGCTTCAATGAACTCCATCGGAGCGAATCCGTACGCCACTAGCGTACTTTAGCAAAGTATACGCTAACAGCGTATGAAGTCAAGATTCGGAAACACTCTACCGCGTGGTCGTAACCTACGCGTCTCGACGGCCCCTCCAACGGTTACATTTAGCATGGCGCGATGGCGCGATACGGCCCATTGCGAAAAGCGCTATCCTCCGGCATAATAATGGTTTGTCTTTACTTCGCCGGACTCTTCCGGGCAAAGGATACTGAAGTCTGTGTTAATGATCCGACTGGCGCGCTTTGGTGCGCGCAAACAACCGTATTACCGAGTGGTGGTGATTGAGAAGGAGCACGCTCGCAATGGCCGCCCGGTGGAAGTGGTGGGCACGTATAATCCGCGCACCAATCCGGCCACTTTCGACCTGAAACGGGAGCGCATTGAGCACTGGGTTTCGAAAGGCGCCCAACTTTCGGACCGGGTCAGGAAACTGCTTGCTTCCCCCGCGCCGGCTGCGGCCGCTTCGGTCGCCTAGTCGTCCTTACACTCGCCAATTCAGGAGCACCGCATGATCGAGCCTGCCGCCAGCCCGCGCGCCATGATTGAGTACATCGCCAAGGCGATCGTCGAGGCCAAGGGCGAGGTTTTTATTGACGAGTACGAAGACGGAGACGAAACCGTCATCGAGCTCGAAGTGGCCGAGGCCGACCTGGGCAAAATCATTGGCCGCTCCGGCCGCGTCGCCCGCGCCTTGCGCAACGTGCTGAGCGCGGCGGGCTCGAAGCAGGACAAGCGCTACGCTTTGGAGATCGTCGAATAGGCAATCGTCGGCTTGTGAAGATCGTCGCTCAGAAGATCAGCGAATAGGAGATCATCGAATCGCGGCACGCGACGCAAGCGGCGAATGGATTACCCTGGCGGTCGTCATCAAGACGCAGGGCCGCCGCGGAGAAGTAGCGGTCGAATTGCACACCGATGTTCCGGACCGCTTCCGGCAAGACATGCGGCTGTGGGCGCTTGCGAAAGACGGGCAGCGCCGCGAAGTAACGATCGAAGATCTCTGGCCGCATAAGAGTTTTCTGGTGCTGAAATTTCAGGGCATCGAGACGATTTCCGATGCCGAGCCGCTGGTGGGCGCCGAACTTCAGCTTCCGCGCAGTGAACGCGCCGAGCTGGAACCGGGCTGGACGTACCTGAGCGACCTGATCGGTTGCAAAGTGTTCGACGGCCAGCGCGAGATTGGCGAGATTGAAGACGTACAGTTCGGGGCCGGAGAAGCGCCGCTGCTGGTGGTTCGGGGTGAAGAACATAAGCGGGGAGCGAAGCTGCCGTACGAGATCCCCTTCGCCGAGGCGTACCTGGAGAAGCTGGATCTGGAGCGGAAGCAAGTCCGGATGAAGTTGCCGGAAGGCTTGCTGGAAGTGAACGCGCCGGTAGCGAAAGAGAAAGAAAGAAGTCGTTAGTCGATGGTCGTTCGCTGTTCGTCGTTCGCAAAGCGCGGGTGGTTGATCTTTGAATGCTTTGCTCCGCGAACTCAGCGTCCTCTGCGGTTAAAAGGGTTCGCCCGCAAATGAAGATCGACATTCTCACCATCTTTCCCGACTTCTTTCGCGGACCACTAGATTACGGAATCGTCCGCCGGGCGCGGGAAACGGGCCTGGTGGAAATCGGCATTCACGATCTGCGGGCTTTTACGAAAGACAAGCACCGCACCGTGGATGACCGCCCGTTCGGCGGCGGCGAGGGCATGGTCCTGAAGCCGGAACCGATCTTTGAATGTTTGGAGTCGTTCGGCGATGTGGAGTCGCGTGAAGTGCGCCTACGCCCGGGCGCGAAGCAGTCGGTGATTCTGCTTTCCGCACAGGGACGCAGGCTCGACCAGTCGCTGGCGGCGGAACTTTCGGCGCTCGACCGGATCGTCCTCATCTGCGGACGCTACGAAGGCGTGGACGAACGCATCAGCGAGCACCTGGCGGATCGCGAAGTTTCGATCGGCGACTATGTGCTGAGCGGCGGCGAACTGGGCGCGGCGGTAATTGTGGACGCGGTGACGCGGCTGATCCCGGGCGCGGTGGGCAACCAGGCTTCGACGCGCCAGGAATCGTTCACCGAGTCGTTTACAGGACAGGCGGAGTTGGCCGGCGACGGCCCGAGTTCCACGTGCGTTTCCGGCGGATTGCTCGATTATCCGCATTACACGCGGCCCGCGGATTTTCGCGGCATGGCGGTGCCGGAAGTGCTGGTGAACGGCAACCACGACCAGATTCGCAACTGGCGCCGCAAAACGGCTTTGGCAAAAACGCTGCGCAACCGTCCCGACTTGCTGGAGCGGGTTGCGCTGACGGCGGAAGACAAGGAATTGCTGGCCCAGATCAAGCTGGCCCAGAACACGCTTTCTAAGAGCGACGAAAAGAATTAGGAAGGAAACGTTATGCGCAATCCGATTATCGAAAAACTGCTGGCGAAATCGCGCCGCACGGACATCCCGAAGTTTGGCCCCGGCGATACCATCAAGGTGCAGGTCAAGATCAGAGAAGGCGAAAAAGAGCGCTTGCAGGCGTTCGAAGGCGTCGTCATTGCCCGCAAGCGAGGCGCGCAACCGAGCTTTACCGTCCGCAAAATCAGTTTCGGGCAGGGCGTGGAGCGCATCTTCCCCATCGACTCCAAGGTCATCGACAAGATTGACGTCGTGCGCTCGGCGAAGGTCCGCCGCGCCAAGCTTTATTACCTGCGCGGGCTCAAGGGCAAGGCCGCGCGACTAAAAGAAGTCGAGCAGCAATAAGCAGCGGGCTGGTGGTGAGCCGGGCGTCCCCGCCCGGCTGAACGGGCGAGACGCCCGTTCCTCCACCGTATGCATTACACGCGGTCACGGCACTAGTCTGCTCTTGCTTCGCGCGTCTTCTTCGGCGAAGATGCTGAGCAGCTTCCGTGTCCAAATCCGGCTCCAAGTCCGCACGCACATCGAAAACATCCAACGCAGACGCAGTGTCTGCCTCCGCCGCCAAATTGCGCCTGCTGAAAAAGCTGCGCTGCACTCTTAATTTTGAAAAGCGGGCTTGGGCCGCCGGTGCGCAACACGTTGCCGGAGTCGATGAAGTTGGCCGCGGATCGCTGTTCGGGCCGGTCGTGGCCGCCGCCGTCATCCTCGATCCTGCACATCGCATTCGCGGCTTGCGCGATTCGAAACTGATCCCAGCCGAGCGCCGCGAAGAACTCGCGCTCCTGATTCGCCGGCATTCCATCGCCTGGGCCGTTGCCGCCGTGGATTCCGCCCGCATCGATCAAATCAACATCTACCAGGCTTCGCGCCTCGCCATGCTGCATGCGGTTCAGCAACTGGCGCCGGCGGCGAGCTATCTTCTGGTCGATGCGGTCAGACTCGATTGCGAGCTTCCCCAACAACCGATCATTCATGGCGACGCGCTCTCTGCTTCGATCGCCGCCGCCTCCATCCTCGCGAAGGTCGAACGTGACCGCATGATCTCCGCCTGGGACCCGGTCTTTCCCATGTACGGCCTGGCGTCGAACAAGGGATACGGCACTCCTCCCCACCTCGCAGCCCTGCGCGAGCACGGCCCCTCGCCGCTACATCGGCAGTCGTTCTCGCCGGTGTGGAGCGCGCCGATTCCGCAGGAAGTTTTGGGCTTTATGCTTGACCCGGCTGCCGAAGTAATTTCCGGCGATGAAGATCCCGTGGCAGCGATCTCGGAGAGCTGAGGGAATCCTATCTATAGATTGTCATCCCGAGCGAAGCGAGGGATCTGCAGTTCGCCGCAAAATGCAGATCCCTCGCTTCGCTCGGGATGACAAAATCTGGCGAGTTGAGAATTGAATGGCGGGTTCTCACTTTCGCCGCACGACATTTCCCTCGCTTCTTATTTCGCCCGATAAATTTCCGTCAGCAGATCGGGCTTCGACTCGTCCCGCACCAGGTGTGGATACTTCTCGCCACCGTGATAATCCAGTTTCACTACCCGGAAATAATCTGTGTTTTCCACGATGAGCTCAATCGGCGACGGACTGGTTTTGGCGGCTCGAATGGCGTCGTGCCAGACATCCGCCGAAAACCTGCGGCCGTTCACGGCGACAATCTTCATCCCCGGCCCGATCCCGGCCTTCGCGGCAAGCATGCCCTCGACCGTATCCCGAATCACACCATCGCTCCCGGCCAACAGTCCCACCGAGTAATGCGCCTTGATCGTCTTTCCGTCGCGATCTCCGGCGCGATCTTGGGCGCGATCCAGTTCCGAAGGGTTCTCGTCGTACACCAGTTTCCATCCGCTTCCTTCGACTCCGCCGAGCGGGGCGCCCGGACCATGGTTGGACAGCCGCTCCGTCCAGAAGCCGCGCCAGTCATAGGGAGCGACCTGGTTCAACGCGTTCACCACGTCGTCGAAGGTGTAGGTCTTCACCATGGGCGGACCGCTCGGCCCGCCATGAAACAGTTTGCAAAAATCGTCCAGAGATTTCGCGCCCTGGCTTTGCTGCCGGATGATCACATCCGCCCACAGCCACGTGAGCACGTCTTCGTCGTAATAATCGAGCGGGCGGCGATAATCTTGCCACCCGCGGGAAGCGTCCTGCATGGTGGGAACGCCGTCGGCCGTATCCTGCAAATTGCGCCAAGTCCGGCCCGAGCGATGATCCAGATCCGCCGCAATCTGCGCCAGCCCATCGCGAGCCAACGCGGGCGTGCGCTCGCCGCTGCGCGCCGCGAGCATATCTCCCAGGTATGACGTCAGGCCCTCATACACCCACAGCAAGTCGGTCTGCATCGGCTGTTCGAAATCGGGCGTCGCCAGATCCGCCGGACGCCGGTACTTCCCGTTCCACGAATGCACATACTCGTGCGGCAGAAGTCCAGCGGTCAGTTTCCGTCCGTCTTCTTCCACCAACGACCGCTCTTCGACCCGGCTGTCGTTCGATTCGTGATGCTCCAATCCGAAATGCGCGACGTGATCGCTCAGGGTCAGCAGGAAGTGGTAATCGGTGTAGTGCCGCGCGCCAAACAGAATTCCCGCTTGCTTCACCAGGTTCCGGTAATGTTCCCAGACTTCTTCCGGAGCATCGAGCGCGGCGGCGCTGTCGGCTGCAACATCGAGTTCTGCCGGAGGATTCTCGGTGGGCGGCGTCAGTGGCACCACCTTCAAATACTCGCCCGCGATAACCGGACCATCCACCAGCATGGTCAGCGAAACGGGCGCAAAATGAATGTCGCTGCCCACCTGATTGGAAACATGCAGCGACGTCCCAAACTTCCAATCCGCGGGCAGCCGCAAGCTCGCGCTATACGTAAGTCGATCGGAACCGGCCCCGGCGGGATAGAGCAGCAGCGTGCTCCAGTTGACGACGTACAACTTTTCCGTCGCGGCCATGCCGGCGCTGTATTTAGCTTCATACGACGCGGGTGAAGCGTAGTCGAGATTCGCGGTGACTTCGTTCTCGCCCGCCGGAACTTCCACGTGAAACTTAAAACCGTCGAGCAGATCGCGCCGCCATTTCAGCGGCTTTCCGCTCGCCGTAAACTTCAGGCCGGTCAAATCCGCGATCGGGCCCGTCGGCCCGTGCTCGCCGGGAATCCATTTCGGATAGTAGAGCGTGAGCGTCCCGGGCTTAGCCGGAATGCGCAATTGCGCGTGGAAAATCTTGCGCGGTGCCTCCGACGCGTCCACCGAGAGCGCGACGGTCGGACCATTTGCCCCAAAAACTGAAAATGATAACAACAGAAAAATTGTTACACAAAAAAAGTTTCTTACCCCAAAACGTGAGCCCATTTCCCCTCCGGATTGTCGTTTCGCTCCACAGCGATGCCAATAGGACCGCACGTTGAATATATCAGTCCGCGGGTCCGATGCGCTGCCGGCAGGCGCTGGGAGCCTGCTACCGCCTGCTGCCATCAACCGGTATCCCAGCCTGCTATCATTCCGAGGTGCCCGCGCGCGGAAAATTTATTACTTTCGAAGGTCTCGATGGAAGCGGTAAGAGCACGCAAATCGAGAAGCTGGCGCGTTCCCTGCGCGCCCACAGCCTCTCTGTCACCATCACCCGCGAACCGGGCGGCACCACCGCCGGCGAAAAGATTCGCGAAGTGCTGCTGCACTCCGCCACCGCGGGCCTTTCTCCGCTCACGGAAATGGCGCTCATGTTCGCTTCCCGCGCTCAGCACATTCACGAGGTCATTCTGCCCGCGCTCGCCGAAGGACGCATCGTGCTCTGCGATCGCTTCACCGATTCGACCGAGGCGTACCAGGGCGGAGGCCGCAAACTGGGCACGAAGCCGGTGCTGCAGATGCACCAAATCCTCTGCGGCAACCTGCAACCCGACCTGACCGTCTTACTAGACAATGAGGTGGCGTTCAGCGTCGAGCGCGCCCGGCGTCGCAATCGAAAGCACAAAGGTGGCGGATCGGAAAAAGGCTCGGAAAGAGACGAGAACCGCTTCGAGCAGGAAAACCGCGCTTTTTTCGGACGCGTCCGCCACGCGTACCTGGCCATCGCGGCCCGCGAGCCGCAGCGAGTGCACGTCGTGAACGCCCGAGGCACGCCCAGCGAAACGCATGCGGTTATCATGGAGTTGGTGCGGAAGAAACTGAAGGTCTAATTCACCATGGAGGCCCGGAGCAGACAGCTCTTAGCTACTAGCTCTTAGCCTTTGGCCTTTAGCTAAAAGCCAAAGGCGCTTTTCTCCGTGCCTCCGTGGTGAAACAAAATCATATGCCCTTTTCCGACTTTCACGGCAACCCGGAAACCATCCACCGCCTGCGCGAGATGCTGGCGCGCAACCGCTTTCCGCACGCCGTCATTCTTTCCGGGGCGCACGGATCGGGCAAGTACACGCTGGCTCTTATGCTCGCCCGCGCGATGAACTGCCTGGAGCAGTCCATTACCGGGGGCACCGGAGGCACCGACGGCTTGCCCGATTTCTGCGGACGCTGCTCGAACTGCACTCGCATCGCTCAATCCGCAGACCTCGACGCCCGCTTCGCGGAAGCCGTCGAGGCTCGCGAAAATCTGCGCGACACGGACAAAAAAGAAACCCGGCTCTTCGTCCAGACCCACCCCGACGTGCTCGTCATCCCGCCCGATCCGCCGCAACTGATGATCAAGGTCGACCAGGTTCGCCACGTGATTGAGACCATCTACTATCGCCCCGGCGAAGCCCGCGAGCGGGTTTACATCTTCACCAGTTCGGCCTTCATGAAAGAGGCCGCCAACTCGCTGCTCAAAGTTCTGGAAGAGCCGCCCGAGTTCGCCACCATTTTTCTGCTCACTGAAAACCCCGGCGAATTGCTGCCGACGATCCGTTCCCGCTCCATGACCTTTAACCTGGGCGCACTCGCTGCCTCCGAGATCGAGAGCCGGCTCGCCCAGCTTCGTCCCGATTGGAACCCCCGGCAGCGTGCGCTGGTCGCCCGCCTCAGCGAAGGCGCCATCGGACGCGCCTTATCCTTCGATCTCGAAAGCTACGTCGCCGCTCGCAACCACGCCCTCATCATGCTGAAATCCGCGCTCGGCGGCAATGACAACGACCACAGCGAGTTGTTCAAAACCACGGAAAGCTACCGGCCCGGCGCCGAAGGCCGCACGAAAATCGACAACCTTCTGCGCACCCTCTACTCGCTGCTCGAAGACCTGATGTTCCTGCAATCGGGCGCGGCACAACTGGTCCGCAATACGGACATTCTGGGCGAACTCAGGAAAATGTCCGAAGCCACCGACTTCGCCTGGGTGCAGCGCGCCGCGGACGGTCTCGGCGAAGTCGAGCGCGGGCTGCGCCGCAACCTGCTGCGCTCGCTCTCGCTCGATGCCTTCGCGACCGCGCTCGAACGCGTTTCGTAAACTAACGATCTCCGCTGTAGAGACGCGGCTTGCCGCGTCTCCCGCCGCATACATAAGGAGACGGGGCAAGCCCCGTCTCTACAGGCGGAATGCGCTGCTGGTCAGGCTGCCGCACAAAAGACACTGCACAAATATTGTCATCCCCTGCCCGCTGTGATACCGTAGCTCTCAGTTCACACCTCTGGACCCACAATCACAGGCTTAAGTGTTGTGGCATTTTCTGCCCGCCCAGCGCGCAGGTGGTGCAATTTGAAAGATGCACTCGACTCCATACCAGCCGAACAATCCGCGGATCAGGAAAGCTTCGCGAATCGCAAGCTGATCCGCCCAACCCTCAATCGCGCCGATCACGCGCACAGTAACCACGGCCCCAACCACGCGCCCGCCGAACGTAGAGACAGGGACCGCGACCGTCCCGCCGCCCCGGCCAAGAAGACCCCACCTACCGAGCAGACCAACGCCGAAAATTTTTATTATCAGAAGCAGATACAGACCAAGACTCCCATGGTCATCGTGTTGCGCGACGGCGAGGAAGTGCACGGCTATATCGAGTGGTACGACAAACATTGCATCAAGCTGAACCGCAGCGGCTCCGCCAACCTGATGATCTACAAGCCCGCCATCAAGTACATGTTCAAGGAAGGCGAGAACGGGAAGAAGTAGGCAGCATTCCTCAGACAAGCTTGAGGTTGAAGACCAGAACAATCTCTGTCAATGGTGCCACGTTTTTCACAGGCGTACACATTGACGGGAGAGCCTCTCGCGGATAAAGTGATCCCAACGAATCGCGTCTGGCGATTATTTCAATAAATTACACCAGCCAAAATGCAGTTGGAGGAGCCGCGACAATTGCCTAGCGTCTTCGTGGTACCCGTGTACATCGAAGTATCAGGCGGCTTCGAGCGAGCCGTTGACACGTTAGAACTGTATTTGCGCCGCGCCGGTTACCTGTTTCACACAGGGGAACCGTTGCCTGAGACCCTTGAGGAAACGAAAAGGGCACTGGAGAACGAGCGCGCGCGCCGAGGCGACGATGGCGGAATCAGAGCGGAGCTATCTCCTTGAACTCTGGGACAATAATATTTGCCCAAACTGCGGCAAAAAGATCCCTGAGGGTACGCGTGTCGGAAGTGGCAAGAAGAGCGACGGCGGATTTTGCAGTCTCGACTGCTATAGCGAGTATTACAAAGCCGAGCTGACGGAGAGACACAAGAAGGCAATAGCGGCTGCCGAACGGCACCGCAATTCGTAAGAATCGCGAGGTTGAGAGTGGGTATCGTGGAGCGTCCGTTGTTCCCCGAAATATACGATCAAGAGGGCAGCAATGGTATTCTGCCTTGGCAAGAGATCAAACGACTCCTGCAGGCTGGCCGGATAAGCGCGAGCCTGGAAGTGTCGGACTCTCAACTCCAACCGGCAAGCCTTGATCTGCGCTTGGGTCGGGAGGCTTATCGCGTTGAGGCGAGCTTCCTCCGTGGCCGCTCGGCCACCCTTCTTACAAAGGTGCGTGAGCTGCTCCACTCTACAATTGACCTCACCCAGCCAACACCGCCTTTGCTGGAACCTCGCGTCGTGTACATAATCCCGTTGCTGGAACGACTAAAGCTCCCAAACGATATTCAGGGCGTAGCCAACCCGAGGAGCACAACTGGACGCCTTGACATATTTACGCGGTTAATCACCGAGTGCGGTGATGAGTTTGACCACGTTGAGAAAGGGTACTCTGGCGAACTCTATGTAGAAGTTTCCTCCAGAACGTTTCCGATCCGTCTGAGGGCCGGGATGAAACTTAACCAACTACGCTTTGTGCGGGGCACTTCAGTTAGGCTGGGTACCGGGAATCTGAGAGAGCTGGCGAAGGAGCAGCGCCTTGTCTATGATGCCGAAGGCAGCCCTGCGAAGAATCATGTCGGCGACGGCGTGGAGATCACGGTAGACCTGGAGGGCGACAACCGCTCAAGTATCGTCGCCTATAAAGCCAAAGGATCCGATCGAGAGATAGAACTGGACAAAATCGATTACTACAACCCAGCGGATTTCTGGGAGGCGATCCCAAGGCCCGCTGACGGTCGCATTGTTCTCGATACTGGTGGTTTCTACCTATTAGGCTCGAAGAAGAGGGTGCGTGTCCCTCTCGATCATGCAGCGGAAATGGTTGCCTACGACCCTAGCATGGGAGAATTTCGCGTTCACTACGCCGGATTCTTCGACCCAGGCTTTGGATATGGAGCCAATGGGGAAATCCCGGGAACGAAGGCCGTGCTGGAAGTCAGGGCATACGAAGTGCCGATCCTGCTTGAGGACGAGGATCTCGTCGGCAGACTGCATTACTACCCGATGGCAAGCAAACCGGAGAGAGTGTATGGCGTATCCATTGGCTCTTCATATCAGCAACAGGGACTCGCTCTCAGCAAGCAATTCCAGCGGCCCGAGTCGCACCGCAGTAGCATTTCGGGTCCGGCGCCGAGCCTAGCCACAGCGGAGATTCACCAATCTGTAGGAGAATCTATTCTCTAACACCCTCCGGTTGACAATCCGCCCTATCTCCCTTAGCATCAATAACTTGAGGAACGCAAATCCTCGGGAGACGGGGGATACTTGTGATTAAGCTCGACATCATCAACGAAGTGGTCAACCGGACCGGGATCACCAAGACCAAGGCGGAGCTCGCCGTCGAAACCGTCTTCGAGAGCATGAAGAAGGCGCTCTCCACCGGCGACCGCATTGAACTGCGCGGTTTCGGCGTGTTCAACGTGCGTCCGCGCAAGACCGGCATCGGACGGAACCCGCGCACCGGCGCCGAAGTTTCCATTCCGCCGGGCAAAGCCGTCCGCTTCAAGCCCGGCAAGGAACTGCAGTCGATTGACTAGCGCGGATTGCAGAGGTCAGAGGTTAGATTGCAGAAGTAACCCCACACCTACGCAATCTAACCTCTGACCTCTGACCTCACTCATGTCCGAACCAACGTCTCCTTTTCCGGCCGCCCTCGAATGGGACCAGCAGCCCCAGCCAGCTGTCTGGGTCATTCGTCCGCCGCGTCAGCGCTGGTGGCTCTATGTGCTGTTTTTCGCGCTGACCATGTTCAGCACGATGGTCGTCGGCGCCCGCATGCAGTTCAACTTCCTGCATCAACAGCCGGTATTTTCTCTGAATGACGACACGCTCTCTCTCTTCCCCATCGGCTGGATCGTACAACATCCCGCAAACCTCCTCCTGGGACTTCCCTTCTCGCTCACGCTGATGTTCATCTTGCTCGCGCACGAGATGGGACACTACCTCTACGCCCGCCATTACCGCGTGTACGCAACGCTGCCGTTCTTCGTGCCTTTTCCCAGCCTGATCGGCACGCTCGGCGCCTTCATCCGCATCAAGAGCCCGATCCCCTCGCGCGCCGCGCTCTTCGACATCGGAATCGCCGGGCCGATCGCGGGATTCATTCCGGCCTGCGTGGCCTTGCTAGTTGGCATCTCACTCTCGCATCCCATCGCCGGTTCCGCAGCGTCGGAAATTCAACTAGGATTTCCGCTGGCCTTCCATCTCGCGGCACGCCTGCTGCACATCGGCGTACCGCTCTCCGCGCTCTCGCTCCATCCGATCGCGGCTGCCGCGTGGGTTGGAATGTTCGCCACCGCGCTCAACCTGTTGCCGGGCGGCCAGCTCGACGGCGGCCACATCGTTTTTTCCATCTCGCCTCGCCTGCATCGCTGGATCTCGCTGCTCACCGTCGTCGCGCTCGTACCGCTCGGAAAATATCTTTGGACGGGCTGGTTCCTCTGGGCCGTGCTGCTGGCGCTGACGGGCAGACATCCGCGGGTGCCGCATTATCCCGAAGTCTCCGGCCACCGCCGCGCCCTCGCACTCTGCGCCGTATTGATGCTGGGGCTAACCTTCACCCCCGCGCCGTTCACTCACAGCTCCGGCCGGGAAGTCTGGCCAGAAATCCGCGACGGCGCTCGCGGAACGTTGCACGACCTCCGCGATGAGGTTCGCCACCTGCTCCATCGCAAATAATTTTTTTGGCTAGGGGCGTCCTGATTTCCTGTAGAGACGCGGCAAGCCCCGTCTCTACAGAGCTTTCGGCACGGCTGAAGCCGTGCCCTGATACGAATCTTTCTTGCGTCCCAGGCTTTGAGCTAAAAGCCAAGAGCTAATAGCTGCTCCTACATCAGCCACACCGCATCCACATCCACAATCACCTGCGTTCGCGGAATCTTTCGCGCCGCAGCTTCCGCCAGCATCGCCCGCAAAAGCACGTTCATCTTCTCGCGGCTGGGAGACTTCAGAATGAAGTGATAGCGGTAATCGCGCTTCAACCGTGTGATCGGCGCCGGCGCCGGGCCGAGCACGCGAATACCTTCATGCCGCGTCTTCTCAAACCATCGCCCGAGTTCGCCCGACCACGTCAGCGCCTCGTCCAGTTTCTCGCTGCGGATCAGCACATTCGCAATCGCGCTGTACGGCGGATAGTGCATCCAGGCGCGAAATTGCAGCTCTTTTTCGTAGAACCCCGCAAAGTCATGCCGCGCCGCAAACTGCACCGCGTAGTGCTCCTGAAAATAAGTCTGGAGCACAACCTTCCCCGGAGACTGCCCGCGTCCGGCGCGACCCGCCACTTGCGTCAAGAGCTGAAAGGTTCTCTCCGCCGCGCGGAAATCCGGCAACCCCAGCGCCATGTCCGCCCCGACTACGCCGACCAGCGTCACGCCGTGGATGTCGTGGCCTTTCGCGATCATCTGCGTGCCCACCAGCATGTCGAGTGCGCCTTCATTCAGCGCGTTCAGCGCGTGCTCGAAATCTTCCCGCCCGCGCACCGTATCGCGATCCAGCCGCCCGATCCGCGCCTGCGGAAACATGCCGTGCAGCAGCTCTTCCAGCTTCTCCGATCCCGTCCCGACAAAGTACACGTACTCGCTGCCGCAATGCACGCATTTGTCGGGGATGTGCTCGACATGCCCGCAATAATGGCATTCCATCTTGCGCTCGCGTTTGTGGTGCGTCATGGAGACGGCGCAGTTCTTGCACTGCAACGTCTTGCCGCAGGCGCGGCACAACACCACCGGAGAATATCCGCGCCGGTTGAGCAGCACCATGACCTGCTCTTTTTTCGCCAGCCGCTCGCGGATTTCTTCCGCCAGTTTGCGCGAGATCACCTGCTCCTGTCCCGTCTCCTGAAACTCCTGCCGCATGTCGATAATCTCGACTTCCGGCAGCGGACGCATCTCCACCCGGTCCGGCAACTCCACGAGGGCGTACTTGTTCTTCTTCGCGTTGTAGTACGACTCCAGCGAAGGCGTGGCCGAGCCCAGCACCACGACCGCTCCCGCCATCTTCGCCCGCATCACGGCCACATCGCGCGCGTGATAGCGCGGCGTCTCTTCCTGCTTATAAGACGAATCCTGCTCTTCATCCACGATGACGAGCGCCAGATCGCTCACCGGCGCGAACACCGCCGACCGCGTTCCCGCCACCACCCGCGCCTCGCCGCGCCGTATGCGATGCCACTGCTCCGCCCGCTCCGCATCCGACAGCCCCGAATGCAGGATCGCAACTTCGTCGCCGAACACCTGGTGCAGATCCGCCGCCACCGCCGGCGTCAGGCCAATTTCAGGGACCAGCAGGATCGACGACCGTCCCTGCTCCAGCACCTCGCGCATACAGGCCAGATACACCGCCGTCTTTCCCGACCCCGTGATGCCGTGCAGCAGCAGCCCGCCGAATTTGCGCGATCCAACGGCCTCGCCAATCTTGGCAAGCGCTTCTTTTTGCGCCGCACTGAACTCGAACTCAAATGGAGACTGCCGGGGTTTGAGCTTCGAAAGCTGGATCTTTGAAACCGTGAAGTCCTGCGGCTCATCCACCAATTGAACCAACCCGCGCCGCACCAGCGTGCCGAGCGTCGTGCGCGGCACATCCAACCCGCGCAGAGCCTCGACGGGCAAGCGCCCGCCAGAAGCCGCCAGCGTCTCAATCAAAGTGCGCTGGTTCGGATTGAGCGTCTTCGCCGGGCCCGTGTGGGGACGGGCGCCTCGCCCGTCCAGCGGAGGCGAAGACTCCACAGCTTCGGCCCCCCGCAGCACCGCCACCTTCACCAGGCGCGCCGCATCCCGCGCCGCCGACACATCCTCCCGTGCGATCCACTTCTTCCGCACCATCCCGCTCAGCAGCGCCTTTGCCACCCGCGTCGCCCCGCGCAAACTCTCTTCGCGCACGCTCTCCCGCTCCGCCAGATAATCGAGCACGCGAAATTCAACCAGCTGCTGTTCCGGCGTCCGCTTCGACCGCGCCGGGGACCCCGACATTCCCGCCAGATGCAGCGCCAGCCGCCCCTCATCGGTGATGCGATACGCGACCGCCCGCTTGAATTCCGCCGCCAGCGGCAGCATGGTGCGAAAGACTTCGCCGACCGGCGCGAGATAGTAATCGGCAATCCACTTCCCAAGTTTCAGCAGATGTTCATCGAGAACCGGCGAGAGGTCGAGCGCTTCAATCACTTTCCTGGTCCTAACCTGCTCGGTCTTGACCTGCGGCGGACGGTCATGCAGTTCAACCACAATGCCCGACATCCGTTGTTGCCGGAACGGAACCAGCACGCGCCCGCCAACGACCGGCTCCATACCCGGAGGGATGGAGTACGTAAACACCATGTCGAGCGGCACGGCGAGGGCGACGTCGCAGAAGAGGGGCATGTGTGGGGGCCAATGAAATCCTACCGCATCTCTCAATACTACTGCTTGACAGTAGTGTCGCGTCACGTTAGTATAGGGTTAAATGATCGTGAGTTTCCGGGACAAGGAAACGGAAAGGCTGTGGCAGTCGGGCAGAAGCCGCCGCCTTCCGGCCGATCTGCAGCGAAGAGCGTTCAAGAAACTCGCCATTTTGAACGCGGCCGTCACGCTCGACAACTTGAAGGTACCGCCAGGGAATCAACTGGAAGCGCTTCGCGGGAGCCGCGCTGGACAACACAGCATTCGAGTCAACGATCAATGTCGCGTGTGTTTCGTGTGGCGGGACGGAAATGCGTTTGAGGTAGAGATCGTCGATTACCACTAGAAGCGGAGTCATTATGGCCAAATCGAGGAAGGTGTTTGCGGTTCATCCCGGAGAAATTCTCAAGACCGAGTTCATGGAGCCCATGGGCGTGAGCGCCTATGAACTGGCGAAGGCCCTCAGTTTTCCGGGCATTTATGAAATCGTCCGGGGAGACCGGGCCATCAGTGCCGATACCGCCATTCGCCTGGGGAAGTACTTCGGTCTGCCTGCGCAGTTTTGGCTCAATCTCCAGAACGACTACGATCTGAGAATCGCGGAGGGTAGCGGCATCGGCAAAGGGATTCGGCCCCGCAAGGTCGCTTCTGATGCCGAACTTGCCGGTACCCGCTAGAGCGTCTTTACGTATTTGCTTTTGGCGCCTTCATCCCCAACTCCTTCATCACCATCTGCAAGTCCTTCCACGCCTCGCCCTTCTGCCGCGGATCGCGCAGCAGAAACGCCGGATGGTAGGTAACTGCCAGCTTGCATCCATCCCAGTTGGGATCGTTGCCACGCACCCCCGCCGGCCTGAAGTCGTAAAAGCGGCCGCGCAGTTGCATCATCGAAGCATTCATCGCCAGCAACGTCTTCGCCGCCACCGCTCCGAGCGCGACCACCACCTTCGGCTTGATCACCGCGATCTGCCGCATCAGAAACGGCGAGCAGGTCGCACACTCGTCGCGCTCCGGCGTGCGATTGCCAGGCGGGCGGCACTTCACGATGTTCGCGATGTACACCTGCTCGCGCTCGATCCCCATCGCTTTGATCATGTTGTTGAGCAGCTGTCCGGCGCGCCCCACGAAGGGCTCGCCCTGCGCGTCTTCATCGGCGCCCGGCCCCTCGCCCACGAACATCAACTCCGCCTTCGGATTCCCTACGCCAAACACAATCTGCTTCCGTCCCTGCTTATGCAGCACACAGCGCGTACAGTCGCCCAGGTCTTCGCGGATCATCTTCAGCGCCTTCACCGGATCGCTCACACTCTGCTCGCGCTTCAGCGCGATCGCCTCAAAAATATTCTCTTCAACCGGCACTGCGACCGCCGTGGCTTTCCGTGGACTCATCTCTTCTCCCGATTCTGTCTGATTTGTCGAAACAGCGATTTGTTCTTCGTCCACCGAAATCGGCGCTTCCCCCGCGCGGTCCGACAAAGGCCGCCGGTAAAAGTCGTAGATCCCCATCTCGTTGTAGTAGCGAATGCGCGCCGCGAGCGCGCGGCGAAGTTCGGGGTCAAGAGTGCGAGGCATTGCGGATAAGGATAACAAACCGTGAGACGGGAAGGCCTTCTCCACCACGGAGACACAGAGCCACGGAGAAAAGCAAGGCTTTCTCTTCTGATCTCTCCGTGACTCCGTGTCTCTGTGGTGAATAGGATTTTCGAGGGAGTTCTGCTACCGGGACGGCACGCTGCTGCGTTTCCGCAGCTTCACTACCTGGTCCAGCACGCGGTGCGCAACTTCCCATTTCGAGGTCTCGGGAACCTCAACCACTTCGCTCTGAGAGATGATCGTGACCGCGTTACGGTCGGAATCAAAACCTATGTCCTCGCGCGAAACGTCGTTCACTACGATCGCATCCAGAGATTTCGCCGCCAGCTTCTTACGCGCGTTTTCCAGCACGTTTTCCGTCTCGGCGGCAAATCCCACGACAACCTGGGAAGTCTTCCGGCGCGCCACTTCCGCCAGAATGTCCGCAGTCGGCTCCAGTTCGAGCGTCATCGCGCCCTTGCGCTTGATCTTCTGCCCCACCGCCGCTTTCGGCCGGAAGTCCGCCACCGCCGCCGTCTTGATCACCACCGTACTCTCGGGCAGCAATTTCAAAACCGCCGCCAGCATCTCTTCCGCGGTCTCCACCGGCGTCAGTTCCGCAGCGCCCGGGGCGGCAATCGCAGTCGGCCCGCTCACCAGCAGCACGCGCGCCCCGCGGCGCAGCGCCGCTTCGGCAATGGCATAGCCCATGCGCCCGCTCGACCGGTTGGTCAAATACCGCACCGGATCGATCTTCTCCCGCGTCGGCCCCGCCGTCACTAGCACCGTTTCGCCCGCCAGATCCTGCGAGGCGCCGAGCGTTTCCATCACTGCCGCCACAATCGTTTCGTTCTCCGCCAGTCGTCCCGACCCGGTCATCCCACATGCCAGATAGCCTTGGCCGGGCTCAACGATGCGAACACCGCGCTGACGCAGGATTTCCAGGTTCGCCTGCGTGGCCGCGTGCTTCCACATGTTGACGTTCATCGCCGGAGCCACGACGACCGGAGCGGTGGTCGCAAGATAAAGAGTGCTCAGAAAGTCGTTCGCAATCCCCTGCGCGAAGCGCGCCAGCACATCGGCCGTTGCCGGAGCCACCAGCAGCGCATCAATCGCCTGCGCAATCGCAATGTGCTCGATCGCCGACTCGACATTCGCCTGCCCGTCTTCAGAGCCAGACCCGAACATATCGGTGATCACTTTTTCTCCGGAGAGCGCTGCAAAGGTCAGTGGACGAACGAACTCCTGCGCCGCAGAAGTCATCACGACTTGCACACGAATTCCGCGGTCTTGCAAAAGGCGCACGATTTCCGCCGCCTTATAAGCTGCAATCCCACCGGACACGCCCAGCGCAATTTTCATAGGAGGAAGACGGCGGCCACAGCTTCAAGATCGAGCCCCGCCTACAGAATTGATGCCATCACCTGGCGCGAGATTCAAAGCCCGCGTTGGCGGCGTAAGAAACAACGCCGGCACTTACTTATTGCCGGCGATACCTGTCTACGCGTCTTCCGGGAACACCTTGCTCAGAATCTCGCTGGCGGCCACTACCGGCAACTTCGGAATCTCCGGAATCAGCCATTTCACTTTGCCGGCCTTGATTTCATCCTGCGCGATGCGGCAGGGTTTGCGCGACCCGGTATCGATCACCGGCGGTGCGCCGCCCTGCAGTTGCCGTGCCCGCCGCGCCGCTACCAGAATGTAGCGGTAGTTGCTGTCGAACCCTTCCATCAGCTTCATACTCTCTCCCCAAAAACCTCATGTGCCCTTTACTGCCTGCGGAAAGAAGCCAGAATCGGCTGCACCCGCTCGCGCGCCTGTTCCAGCCGGCATGCTTGTGCGGTCGCCACTCGCCGCGCTTCTTCTCCAGAAGTTTCCGCCCCGCTTCGCCGCAACCGCTCCGCCAGCACTATGTCCTTTAGTTCGTCCGCGGATTGCTCAAGCAGGTCATTTACTAATATATAGTCGTATTTTGAGTAATTCTCAATCTCTCGTCGGGCCGTGTCCAACCGGCGACGAATTACCGCCTCCGAATCCAGGCCCCGGTTCCGCAGTCGCCCTTCCAGCTTCTCCCGGTCCGGCGGAAGAATAAAGATGCTCACCGCGTCCGAGATGTTCTGTTTGATCTGACTCGCCCCCTGCACGTCGATATCCAGCAGCAGGTCGTTGCCGCGCGTCTCCGCCTCGCGCAGAAACCGCCGCGCCGTACCGTAATAGTTTCCGAAGACATCGGCGTGCTCCAGAAACTCATCGGCGGCGATCATGGCTTCAAATTCTTCCCTGGAGACGAAGAAATATTCCTTGCCGTTCTGTTCGCTTCCGCGCGGCGGGCGCGTGGTGTACGAAATCGAGAAGTCCAGGTGACAAACCATCTTGAACAGTTTGTTCACCAGCGTGGATTTGCCCGAACCCGATGGCGCGGAAACGATGTAAACGATGCTCATTCCAGATTCTGCACCTGCTCCCGCGATTTCTCGATCTCCGACTTCATCAGCAGGCCCATCTCGGTAATCTTCAACGCCTCGCCCGCCAGGCCCGAGGTTTTCGAAAGCAGCGTGTTGGCCTCGCGGTTCATTTCCTGCAGGAGGAAATCCAGCTTCTTGCCCACCTCTCCACCCTGGTCAAGCAACCCGAGAAAATGCTTTACGTGCGCATTCAGCCGGACCAGTTCTTCCTGGATGTCGCTGCGATCGACCAGCACCGCCACTTCCTGCAGGATCCGTTCTTTGTCCACCTGTGCGCCGAGCACCTCCAGCAGGCGCGCCTGCAGCCGTTCCGAGTAGCTGCGCAGAATGGTGCTGCGATGGGCTTCCACCCCCGCCGCCGCTTTTTCCAGATTCGTCATGCGAGCGCGCAACTCCGTGCCGATGCTCCGGCCTTCTTCTTCACGCATCTCATTCAGTCTGGAAAGCGCTTCTTCCGCTTGCGCCATCACCGCGGTCTCCACTTCGTCTCCCGATCTCTCGGCTCCCGAATCCATTGCGCCCGGCATCCTTAGAACCACGTTCAGATCGGGCTGACCCGCAACCCCAAATTCATTGGCCGCCGCGCGAAACGCCTCGACGTAACCGGCAACCAGTTGCCGGTTGAGCGCGACCCCGTCCGTGCCCGAGCGATCCAGGTTAAGTATCACTTCCACGTGGCCGCGAGCCAGCTTCTCTTTCAGAATCCGGCGCAGCTTCATCTCCAGCGCGTCGGTATCGGACGGCAGGCGAAAGTGAAGATCGAGAAAACGATGATTCACCGATTTCAGCGATAGCGCAAACGCCAACTGAGCGCTGACCTGCCCTTTGACCTGCGCGAATCCCGTCATGGAGCGAAGTGGCATAAGGTTCCAGGTTTCAAGGTTGCAAGGTTTCAAAGTTTCAAGGTGGAAAACTCTACGGCCGATACGAGCCGCTGCGATTCGGACGCATTACCTTGAAACCTTGAAACCTTCGTGTTGTCCCTACGTTTGCACTGCTCTGGACACATCGGCTTCCGCAAACTGCAATTCGTAAAGCCGCCGGTACGTGCCCAACTTTTGCATCAGCTCTTCATGCGCGCCAATGTCGCCGATCGTGCCGTTTTCGAGTACGACGATGCGATCCGCGCGACGCACGGTCGAGAGCCGGTGCGCAATCACAAACACAGTACGCCCAGTCATGAGATTTTGCAGCGCCGATTGCACCAGCGACTCGGATTCGCTGTCCAGCGCCGAGGTCGCCTCGTCCAGAATCAGAATCGGCGCATTCTTCAGAATCGCCCGCGCAATCGCGATCCGCTGCCGCTCCCCGCCCGAAAGCCGCACCCCGCGCTCCCCGATCATGGTGTTGTACCCTTCCGGAAGCCCGCGAATGAAGTCATGCGCTCGCGCCGCTCGCGCCGCTTCTTCCACCTGCTTTTGCGATACATGCGGCTGGCCGTAGGCGATATTGTTCCTCACCGTATCGTTGAACAACAACGTCTCCTGGGTGACAATCCCGGTCTGCGAGCGCAGCGACTCCAGGGTCACGTCCCGCACATCAGTGTCGTCAATCAGAATGCGCCCGCTGCTGACGTCAAAGAAGCGCGGGATCAGGTGCACCAGCGTGCTCTTGCCCGCGCCGCTCGACCCCACCACCGCCAGCACTTCGCCCGCCTTAACTTCCAAATTGATTCCGCGCAGCACCAGCGGCGAATCCTCGGCGTTTTCATTGGAATAGGAGAAAGACACGTCCGCGAACCGGATCGCCCGCGCAAACTTCCCCATCCGCTTCGCTCCCGGCTTCTCCCGCACTTCGTCTTCGATATCCATGAAACGGAAAATTTCCGACGAGGCGCCCACCGCCTGCTGGAAATTGTTATTGAACAGCGCGAACTTGCGCACCGGGTCGTACAGCTTAAACACCGCCACAATGAAGGCCAGAAATGTTCCCGCCGTAAAAACGTGCTTGTTGATCGCGTCCCGGCCCATCAGCAGCAGCAGCGCAATGGCAATCGAGCCCAGAATATCCATCAGCGGAGAGCTGATCGCGAACGCCGCCACCAGCCGAAGATTCGCCCGGAACAGCCGTCGCGCGGCGGCGCGGAAGCGCTCCACCTCCCAGTTCTCCATGCCAAACGCCTTGACGATTCGGTTCCCGGTAATCGTTTCGTGCAGAATGTTCTGGATCTCGGCCAGCTTGTCCTGCCCTCCCCGCGTTGTGCTCCGCACTTGCCGGCCGATTTTTCTCGACGAGTACAAAATCACCGGAACGAACAGCAGCAGCACCCACGCCAGCTTGCCTCCCAGCAGAACCACCACCGCCGCGGTGAAGATCAGAGTGAAAAACTGCTGCAGGAATTCCGCCAGCACGCCCGACATCGCGTATTGCACTCTCTCGATATCGTTGACCATCGTCGAGAGCAACGTGCCCGTGGTGTGTTTCGTGAAGAACGCCGCCGAACTCCGCAGGATGGCGTTATACAAATCGTCCCGCAGGTCCGTGATCATCCCAAAGCCCGCGTAGTTCACCAGGTAGGTTCCGGCGTAGTCGAAGATCCCCTTCAATACCGTGGCGGCCACGAGCGCAAAGGCCACCACCGTCCATGGATTTTGGAAGTGCGACGGAACCAGTTGCTGGAGGTTAAGGAAGCGCTCGGTGCCGGGCAGCTTGAACAGCTGGATGGTCTTTCCCTGGGAGCCGGGATTCAATACGCGATCAAAAATCGGGCCGATGAGCAGAACCCGGCCTGCATCCAATAGCCCCACCAGCGCCATCAGCGCCACCGAAGCGAGAAACGGCCACCAGTAAGGCAGAACGTAGCGCAACAGGCGGGTCAGTGGACGGGGCTTTGCCGGTGTTCCTGCACTCTTCGCGCCCGCCACTGTGGAAGTTGCCATGCGTGGTAAGGCTCAATTCTACATGGGTGACGGGATCTGAGCTTTCGCTGCTGACACCTAAGGCGAAGGGCGAACAGCGACAAGCGAACAGCGAGCGCCGTCTTTCCTACTTCGGACTGTCCCGATGCACGACCTTCACTTTGTATCCCGCTTTCCGCAGTCGCTTGTTTACATCTTCGGCGATCATCACTGAGCGATGCTGTCCGCCCGTGCATCCGAAGCCGATAGTCAGGTAGCTCTTGCCCTCGTGGATGTAGTGCGGCAGCAGGTAGACCAGCAGTTCGGAGATACGGTTAATGAACTCCTGCGTCTGCGGAAACGAGCGGATGTATTTGGCGACCCCCGGATCCCGTCCCGTGAGCGCGCGAAACTCCGGCACGAAATGAGGATTGGGCAGAAAGCGCACATCGAACACCAGGTCGGCATCTTCCGGCAAGCCGTGTTTGTATCCGAAACTGACGCAGGAGACCAGAATCGTCTGCTGGCTCCCCGACTGCTGTTTGAAGCGGTCGGTCAAGTGCGCCCGCAGTTCATGAACGTTAAATTTCGAAGTGTCGATGACCAGGTCGGCAATCTTGCGAATCGCCCGCAGATGCCG
>Ga0187865_1000648_pt1 | contig 46356 bp, 36 predicted proteins | sample June2016WEW_11_1_2_FD_132989 | JGI IMG/M metagenome (GOLD analysis project Ga0187865, IMG submission 132989) | Peatland microbial communities from SPRUCE experiment site at the Marcell Experimental Forest, Minnesota, USA - June2016WEW_11_100 | ecosystem: Environmental > Terrestrial > Soil >...
GATGCAGCGTGAAATTACCAGAGCCTTGGTCCTCAACCCCTCTGGCCCAACACGCGGTGCTCACGCACCGCCTGGTGAACTGCGCCTTGACAACGCCTTCCTCCTTATCGAGGGGCACCCCGGCGCTAGAGGATCTTGTGGATTGGGAGATAAATCTCCCCTGTTTGCGCTGCGTGGCGTTTCTTCCTAAGAAGGAGTGTAACGAAGTCGATGCGTTCCTCGAAAACGGCCATCAAATCGGCACCGTCTATCAGGACAATAACTGCTCCCCCTGACGAGTGTGCTGCAATTCCGTCGGGCGTGAATCCGTTAATCGAAAGAAAAACACCAAGAGTGTTTTCGAGCTTCCTCCGGACCTTTGCCGCGAAAGCGTCGAGGTCGCTTGCGTCTGATTGCTCCTGACGCCATCGCGCCTCAAAAAGATAGTCTGTTCCTATCAGGGAGAATGCGCCGTCTATTTGCTCTCCGGTGTTTCGGAAGGACGCCTTTGGGTCGAGATCGAACAATTCGAAGAGGTCGTACATTACCTTCTCGAGTTCAAAGCCGCGGCCTTGAGCATCGGCCGAAATCGCTAGTGCCATATAGCGATTCTTGATCTGCTCAAGCTTCTCGCGTACGGCTACGTTCGACCGGAGCTTCTCGGCCGCCCTCTTCTGCCGCTAGCTCATCTTGCTCTTTCTTGATCTGCTCATGGGGCTCGAGCAGGCTCTTGAGCTGCGCGACCGCGTTCCGGGCGCGTCGCGCCTTTTCGCCTCCACCGTCGAGTTGCTCTAGATGGGAGAAGTTTACGATGCTGCATACTTCGTGACACAGCCGGGTCAGATCGCCAAGGTTCGCGTCTTGGTTTCCGGCCAGTCGGTCCACAAGGTCAGAGACAATCTGTCGCTTGTAGTTATCCCAGTTTAAGGCGCCGGGGAGTCCGGAGTTAGGCAAGCACTGCTGGAGAAAGGCCCGCAGGTCAGCTTTGTACCAATAAACCGAGCAAAGAGCCTCTTTCAAGGCTACGATCGCCGCTGGAGATAGCCTTTTTGCCACAGCAGGTCCCCCAAATCAGACTACCCGTCCTCCGTTGCGTTTTGGTGGGGAATGGCGGGCTTCATTTGGGAGGCATCGCACTGCGCTGCGATTCAGTGCCGCTTTTCCTCAATTTCCAGTTCCGCGCCGGTTTTGCACAGCGCTGGGAAATCCGCACTCCGCCTAAAATACGGGCATGTCTGCAGCTTAGTTTGCAGGCAAAACGAAGACGCCAGAGATCTTCAGTCCCTGGCGTCTAGTGATGGCCTCGTAGCTCAATTGGATAGAGCACCTGCCCGCTAAGCCGGAGATGAAGGTCCAATTCCTTCCGGGGCCATTAACTGAGGAAATATTAGGAAGGCCCGCCTTGTGCACGCAAGTGCAAAACGCTGCAACTACACTTTATCTTCGCCTCGGCGAGCGATCTTCGCTCGGTGGCTGTCTGTTTGCCAAGATGGGTTATGGAAAAGACGGCGCGGCTTCGCCGCGTACTTTGTTTTTCGAATTGAACGGCTCGGATCCCAGGGCTGGCGCCCTGGGCTATTTTCTTGCGCTCCCTACGGGAGCTTGTTGAGCGTTGCGCCGGCGACGACGCCTTTGGCCAGCAAGGCCTTGATCCTGCGGAGGGCACAAAAACAGGGATCAGGGGTCAGGGGTCGGGGATCAGTCCCGCGCTGTGCCGGCCGCGATTTTGGCTTCGCGCTCCATTGACCGCATAAACTTGTGCATCTCGAGTTCACTCGGGCTTTGCAGGTTCCGGAATGTCGAACAGTTGCGGCAGGTCGCGGCCGCCGTAAACGACTCGTTCGATGCGCACGGTTCGGGCGACAACGCGGAAGAGGATAACGTAGCGGCCCACAACGGCCAGCCGTGCTCCTTCGCCAATTTCGGGACGAAGCCGATAGAGGAGCGGCCGCTTCCCGATTCCGAGGACCTCATGCCGGATTTGCCGGATGAAGGAAACTGCCCGCTCCGGATTGTCTTCGGCGATGAAATAGGCAATGGCTTCAAGGTCGCCTTCGACAAAGCGGGAGAGTTCGAGGCGCATCCTTACGGCTTTCCTGCGGCATCCGCGATGGCCCGATACTTGCGCTCAAGCCGCTCGAAGACGCCACGGGGAGAGACGCCCGGCGAACGATCCTGCAAAGCCTGCCGCCACACCCTGCGCAACTCTTTGAGGCCTTTTTCGCGCAGAGCGCGCTGGCGGGTCCAGTCGCGCAGGGCCTCACGCACGACCTCGCTTGAGGAGGAGTATTCTCCAGCTTTGACTGCCTCGCGGACCATAGAGACCATCTCCGGCGGAAGTGCGATGCTGACCTTTTCGACAGACGGCATAAAACGCCTCGGTAGGAAATATTCCTACCAAAGCATAGCACGAATTTGGGAGTTTAGCGTTACGCCGGAACGACGCCTTTGGCCAGCATGGCTTTAATTCCCCGCAGGGCCTGGCGGGTGCGTTCTTCGTTCTCGATGAGGGCGAAGCGGACGTGGTTGTCGCCGTAGTCGCCGAAGCCGATGCCGGGCGAGACGGCGGTTTTGGCCTCTGTGAGCAGAAGCTTGGAAAACTCCAGGGAGCGGAGAGCCGAGTAGGCCTCGGGGATCTGGGCCCAGACGAACATGGTGGCGCGGGGCTTGGCCACGGACCAGCCGAGCTTGTTGAGGCCGTCGACGAGAACGTCGCGGCGGCGGCGGTAGGTATCGCAAATCTGGCCGACGCACTCCTGCGGGCCTTCCAATGCGGCGATGGCAGCGACCTGGATGGGCGTGAAGATGCCGTAGTCGAAGTAGCTCTTGAGGCGCGCGAGAGCGTTGACCAGGCGCTGATTGCCGACCATGAAGCCGACGCGCCAGCCAGGCATGTTGTACGACTTCGAAAGCGTGAAGAACTCGACGGCGACGTCTTTTGCGCCGGGAACCTGCATGACGCTGGGCGGCTTGTAACCGTCGAAGGCGATGTCGGCGTAGGCGAGGTCCTGGATGAGCCAGAAGCCGTGCTCGCGGGCGAGCGCGACGAGGCGCGCGAGGAAGGGCAGGTTGACGCACTCGGTGGTGGGGTTCGAGGGGAAGTTGACGATGAGGGCCTTGGGACGCGGCGTCATGCGCGGGATAATTTCCTCGAGCTGGGCAAGAAACTGTTCCTGGTCGTGGACGGGAACGCTGACGATGTGGGCGCCGGCGATGACCGGTCCGTAGATGTGGATGGGGTAGCTGGGGTTGGGAACGAGCACGGTGTCGCGCGAGTCGAGGATGGCGAGACAGAGGTGGGCGATGCCCTCCTTGGAGCCGATGGTGACGATGGCCTCGGAGTCGGGGTCGAGCGAGACGCCGTAGCGGGTATGGTACCAGTGGCAGATGGCTTTGCGCAGGCGGGGCAGGCCGCGGGAGACCGAGTAGCGATGCGTGGGGGGCTTGAGCACCGCCTCGATGAGCTTGTCGACGATGTGTTTGGGCGTGGCGCCGTCGGGATTGCCCATGCCGAAGTCGATGATGTCTTCGCCACGGTGGCGCGCGGCGGACTTCATTTCGCCGGTGATGTTGAAGACGTAGGCGGGGAGACGCTGAATGCGGGAAAACTCTTCCATGGTGACTCCAGAATACAGGGATCAGGGATCAGTGGTCAGGGGTCAGAGCGGCGAGTTCGTGGCTCTGACACCATAACTGTTAACTGCGAACTGTGAACTGAGATCGATGAGGTGAGGCGGAGTCTAGGCGGCGGGAGCCGCCGCAGGCGCGGCCGCGTAGGCGAGGGCGAGAGCGCGATGGTTGGCGGGGTGCTGCATGGATTCCATTATAGCGAAGGGAGCGCGGCTAAGACGACCGTGGAGAGGTTGGGACTGCGGCATCCCACCCTAAATGCTCAAGCGCATTTAGGATTGGGGCACCCCGCGGGTTTGGCCGAATTGGCGATGCTGGCAGCGGTTTTTGCGCGCGCGGGCCGATTCGGTGGGACAATAGAGGCAGGACCTGTTTGCCGCACCGAGCGGGGCCGCATTGCTTTCAGCCGGGGGAGCACGGCCTGTATCTGCCGATCGCGCCCGCGCAGCCACTCTTCCTGTTTGAGAGATGGCCGATGAATGCGCTGCTGATCTATCCGGAATTTCCTGAGACATTTTGGAGCTTCAAACACGCGCTCAAGTTCCTGGGCAAGCGGGCGGCGCAGCCCCCTCTGGGTCTGATGACCGTGGCGGCGTTGCTGCCGCGCGCCTGGAACAAGCGGCTGGTGGACGTGAACGTGGAGCGGTTGCGCGACCGCGACCTGAAGTGGGCCGACGTGGTGATGCTGAGCGGGATGCATATCCAGAGCGAGTCGCTGCTGGAAATTGTGGAGCGTTGCCGCGCGCGGGGGCTGCGTACCGTGGTGGGCGGTCCCATTGCCAGCAGCGTGCCGGCGGCCGAGCTCAAGGCGGACCACGTGGTGGTCGGCGAGGCCGAGAGCCTGATTGGCGAGTTGGCGCGGGAGCTGGAAGAGGGAAAGGCGAGGCGCGTGTATCAGGCGGCGGAACGGCCGGAGATGGCGACGAGCCCGCTGCCAGATCTGAGCCTGATCCGGATGAAGCGCTACTCGACGATGACCGTGCAATACTCGCGCGGCTGCCCGTTCAACTGCGAGTTCTGCGACATTATCGAGATTTACGGGCGGCGGCCGCGGACCAAAGCCGTGGCGCAGGTGCTGGCCGAGCTGGACCAGTTGCGCGCGTCGGGATGGCGCGAGGCCGTGTTCATCGTGGACGACAACTTTATCGGCAACAAGGCGCGGGCGAAGGAACTGCTGCGGGCGCTCGCCCGCTGGCGCGAGGAGCGTGGAAGCGGGTTCGCATTCATCACCGAAGCCTCGCTGAACCTGGCCGACGACACCGAGCTGATGCAGCTGATGAAGGACGCGGGTTTCAAGTCGGTGTTTCTGGGCGTGGAGACGCCGGATGAGTCGGGCCTGATTGCCAGCAACAAGCTGCAGAACACGCGGCGCAGTTTGCTGGAGAGCGTGGCCACGATCCAGAGCTACGGGATGGAGGTGATGGGCGGGTTCATCCTGGGCTTCGACACGGACAAGGAAGACATTTTCGACCGCATGGTGGATTTCATCCAGAAGAGCGGGATACCGATTGCGATGGTGGGGCTGCTGCAGGCCATGCCGGGAACGCAACTGTTCCGGCGGCTGCGGCGCGAAGGGCGGATTGTGGACGCGGGCGGCGGCAACAACACGTTTTGCGACCGGCTGAACTTTTTGCCGCGCATGGATGCGGCAAAGCTGGTGGAGGGCTACCGCGACGTGATGAAGAGGATTTACAACTGCGAGGCCTACTACGAGCGAGTGAAGCTCTACCTGAACCGGGCGCATCCCAAGCCCGCAAAGCTGCCACATGGGCAGCGCTTCAAGAGTCCGCCGCGCGAGGCATGGATGACCCGCAACAACCTGCGCGCGTTGGCGAACTCTATCGTGCGGCAGGGCGTCTTCGGGCGGCACCAATGGAGCTACTGGAAGTTCCTGGCGGAGGCGGCCACGCGATACCGGCGCTGCTTTGGCGCGGCCATGACGCTGGCGGTGATGGGGCACCACTTCCAGGTGATGACGCGGAAGCTCGTAAAGGCGATGGAGAAGGGGGTGTCGCCGATGGCGGAGGCCGCGGAGAAATTGCCGGAGAAGGCAGGCAGCGACTAAGACAACGCGGGCGCCGAGTACCCAGGGCGTTATGGCGGGCACGGTTGTGCATCGGGTCAATTATGGGCGTCTGGGCGAAGGGGCGGCGCGGGCCGAGGCTCTTGCAATGAGCAAGAGCCGAGGGTCAGTATTCAGGTTCTGGCTTCCTTTTTCCCGCGTTTCGCATTTGATTCTTCGGTTTTGAGGCTGGTCTTTTGCTTTTGGCTGCGAGGTCAGGGCGATCCCGCGCAGGCGCGTGAGGTGTCGGCATGCTTTCCGAACTGGTGCGGATAAGCTTTGCCGAGCCTAAGACGTCTGGCTCCCTAGGTCCAAGATTGCTGTGCGCCTCCAGATTGAGCTCTTCCCAAATATTCGGCCAATCTTTCTTAAGTTTGTTTTGACCCTCTGGAGTAACAAAGTGTGCTCCGAACTCCGACGAGCTTCCCCCGCCTTCAAACAGCCGAATGGCGTTTTCGAGTTCGTGGTCGACGATAAAGTCGGACAACTTCGCACATATCCAGAAGTCTTGTGAGTCGTAGTGCTCGAACTGCTCCAAGAACGCGCCGCCTGGGTTGTCGGTATACCTCATGGGCTTTGGCTGCAGGGGCGTCTTATGTGCGGCTCTGCGAGAGTCATGCGCAAGAAGCCAGAGGAGCACAACGAAAGAATAGGTCGCTTTATTGCGTTCCACGTGGCTGGCCATTTCGGCTCGGTGCACCATCGCGTGTGCCATGTAGTAGGCAACGATTTCGGGAAGCTTCTCTTCTGCAGGCGATTCTCTTCTAAATTGGGATGGGGTCGTCACGTCAAGTCCCGGAAAGCCATCCATGACAAGCTGGTATACGCTCAGTGTGAGCCCGTGCTTCGCTTGCGCGAAGTAGGGCCTAAAGGCACACATATACTTTTCGCGTTGGCTTAGCGTGTCGAACACTGGCTGCCCGACCAGGATTTGATTTCCATCGGCTATACTCATCACCCGTTGCGCAAGATTGATTCCCGCCCCGGCAATGTTGCGATGGCCATTTATATCAGTAATCAAATTATCGACATTAGAGTTTATTCCGATGCGAACCTTGAATTTTCGTTGTTCGTCAATTGCGGCCGCGTTGCTCTTTTCAACTCCCTTAATGATGGAGAGTCCGACGCGAACGTGGATATCGTAGGGCCTCTCTATGTTGAGAAGTGCGAGACAGATCCCATCGCCCGTTGGCAGGAGAATGCGCGAGTCCGCGCTTACGTTGTTTGCGGAGATGGCGTCAAGTACAACATTATTAAGGGCCTCAACTATTTCGGTTTGTGCCTCGACGCTGCGATTGTGCGTGAAGGCTATTACGTCCAGGAAGACATACTTTGCAGGGATTGTCACCGTCTCTGGCATTTGTTAGACAGCCCCTTTTGACGTCATTTTCGTAGGCGCGTTTGGGCCATGGTGTCCACGGTTGCGAGTATATCGCGTGCAGCTCAGGTGACCCATGGAATTTATACTGGGAGCACCGATGACGAAGTTCTTGCCTGTTAATGAACAAATGGACTTGCTCCAGAAGGGCGCGGCGGAGATTATCCGCGTGAGCGACCTGAGGGAGCGCCTGGAAGAAAGCCGCAAAACCGGACGGCCGCTGCGGGTGAAGGCGGGCTTTGACCCGACGGCGCCCGATCTGCACCTGGGCCACACCGTGCTGATGCGCAAGCTGAGGCACTTTCAGCAGCTGGGGCACACGGTGATTTTTCTCATCGGCGACTCGACTGCGCTTATCGGCGACCCGACGGGGCGGAACGTGACGCGCAAGCCGCTGACGCGCGCCGAGATCGACAAGAATGCCGAGACCTATAAGCAGCAGGTCTTCCGAATTCTCGACGAGAAGGCGACCGAGGTGCGCTACAACTCCGAGTGGCTGGACAAGCTTGGTTACGCCGGCCTGATCGGCCTGTCCGCAAAGGTCACGCTCTCGCAGATGCTTGACCGCAAGGAATTTCTCACTCGCTTCCGTGCGGAGCAGGACATCAGCCTCCATGAGCTTTTATATCCGCTTGCGCAGGGCTACGATTCCGTCGCCTTGAACAGCGATGTCGAGCTCGGGGGAACAGACCAGAAATTCAACCTCCTAATGGGCCGGGAGCTGCAGCGCGACTACGGGCAGAAGCCGCAGATCGTGCTGATGACGCCGATTCTCGAAGGCACAGACGGCGTGCAGAAGATGAGCAAGTCTCTAAATAATGCGATCGGGATCAACGAGCCGGCGAGCGAGATGTACGGGAAATTGATGAGCATCAGCGATGAGTTGATGTGGAAGTATTTTCTCTTGTTGACGGATCTTCGCGGGTCGGAGGTTGAGGCGCTTAAGGAGGATGTTGCCGCGGGGCGCGCGCATCCGATGGAAGTGAAGAAGCGGCTGGCGCGGACGATTACGGCGGGGTTCCACGGCGAGGCGGCGGCCGAGAGCGCAGACGAGAATTGGGCAAGGATGTTTCAGCAGAAAGGCATAGCTGGGGACATAGAATACGTTTCCGTGGAAGCTGGTAAAATCCGTGTTCCTTTTCCTCAAGCACTAGAAGAGCATGGGAAAGGAGAGGTCTTTTCGGCTCAGGATGAGGAAATGAATCGCCGTACCATGAGCGGAGAGTCCTCATTTCACGGCGCAGTGGGTTTTTACTCCGTTGTCAAACTGATTCGAGAATTGGGATTAGCTTCTGCAACAGAGGCACAAAAGCTGATAAAGGCTGGCGCGGTTTCCATTGATGGTGTAAAGCATACAAGTACCTTGTTCACCAGAACTGGCATGCCAGGACCCACCGAATCCGCCCCACTGCGGCTCACAGTTCGAGTTGGCAAGCGGGCGAAGGTGGCGGTGATTTCGTAAATTTGGCGTTCACAAATTAGCCAAATGGCGTATACTGGGGATGGAGGCGTTTTATGGCGGCCCATTCCGTACCCGAAGTGCTTGGCGGCGAGCATGTTCTGGGCAGACCGGTACACAAAGGCGGGGCCCTGGCGGAGTTGGTGCGCGAGGGGCTGCCGGTGAAGGCGCTGCTTCTTCTGGCCGAGCGGCTGGACATGCGCCAGGCGGAAATCTCTGAAAAGATCGGCATTCCCAAGCGCACGCTGACGCGGCGGCTGCAGCAGCACTCGCGGCTGACGGCTGCCGAGAGCGACCGTGCGGTGCGGCTGGCGCAGGTCTATTCAACGGCTGTAGAGACACTGGGCGACGGGCAGAAGGCGGCGTCGTGGCTTAAGACGCCGAATCGCGCCTTGCGCGGGGGCCGTCCGCTGGACCAGTTGGACACCGATCCCGGCGTACGCGAGGTCGAGGACGTGCTGGGCCGGATCGCCTACGGCGTTTACAGCTAATGCAAATCTGGCGAATTTGCCGGGCGAAGTTTGCCGGCGAAGCGTTCTCCGGCCTGGGAGCGCTGCGCTTCGGCGGGCGGTGGAACTCGCCGGGCGTGCCCATGGTTTACGCGTCCTCGTCGCTGGCGCTGGCAGCCATTGAGTTGTTCGTTCACCTGGAGCCGAATCTGCAGCCGGACGATCTGGTTTCGATTGCGGCCACGCTGCCCGCGGGAGAACCGGCGCGGCGGCTGGAGCTGGACGATTTGCCGCCTGGTTGGTGGACGGACGATTTCGAGCCACTGCGCACGCTCGGCGACAACTGGATTCGGGAGAAAAGCTCGTTGGCGATCGCGGTTCCTTCGGCGGCGCTGCGCACGGAGTGGAATGTGCTGGTGAATCCGTTGCACCCGGCGATGGCAGATATCAACGTCGAGGAGCCGCAGGCGTTCCGGTTTGATGCGAGGATGTTTCGGTGAGGCGGAGTTGCGACCAAACTTGGTCGAAATTAGGGCTCTCCCAGGTCTTAAATTCGAAACCCAGAGACCTAGCGCCCGGGGCATCCGCGGGTGTAAAATTCCTGGTAATACGTCCCTTTGCCCAATGTTGACCCGAAATGCTCGCTTCGATTGTGGCGTTTAATGCGCCCTCTTGCAGGAAGCTCTAGCTGAATATCACGCCGTCGCAGATTGCTGTGAGACCACTATTGGTGTAGCGCTGCGTTTCACATCAAGGAATTCTCAGACGAGGTAACAATTGAAAGCAACCATTTTCGTCTCCTATTCCCACGTCAATTTTGACCGCGATAAGCTCAATTATCTTCTTGACCTGATTAAGAAGAAAGCAAAGTCGCGGGTGAACATTTTGATCGACATAAAAGATAGTAGACTCGGCGGAAGTCTTGCCGAGTTCATGTCTTTGCTCGATGAATATGAGGTTGATGCCGTCCTGATGGCTCTCACCCCAAGCTATAAGAACAAGATCCTGAATAATGAGGGTTCTGTTCCAAGGGAATTCTCCTCGATTCTGGCCCGTTATCACGCAGACAGAGATCGGGTTAGGGAATCCAAACAGCCACTTGAGCTATATGAAGAATTACGAATGTTTGGCTTACTTCCGGTTATTATTTCAGGTAATCGGGATAATGCGGTTCCAGTGCAGATATCAGAACTTCGTCACTCTGATATAGCGTCTGTTATAACATATAAGGACAATGATGATAAGGTTTCTATCCCGAGTTTAGCACACAAACAGGAAATCGATAAGCTCGCCGACGGTATCTTCGCCGAGCTAAAGAATATAGCCAAGAACAAAGCAGGAGAATATCGTGAACGCCGAAACGATATCAGAACGATGCTATTCTCTAACACGAAGGCAGGAACGTCTGAACTTCTTGAATCTGAAGTATTTGTTCGAACGATTACCTACCAGAGGGTCTTGAATCAGGAAGCCTATTTTATTGTAGGGCGCAAAGGCAGTGGTAAGTCCACGCTTACTAGGCAACTGGAGCTGATAAATAAGCGTCGTTATCTTAGGGCAATTCACATCGACTTGTCGCGGATAAGCATAGAATTTATATATGCGCTGTATACAAACGATAAATTCACCTCCGACAGTGGCATTATCCACTCATACCGCTCACAGTACCTCGAGTATTGCTGGGAATGCGCTATCGTCATGTGCTTCATTTGGGGAAACAGGAAAGACGCAGCTTATGGTTCTTGGCTTCAAAGCAAATTTGAAGCCGATGTGCTGGAATTCGACGAACAAGATTTCATCAAAACTGCATTGACATATGCGATTGAAAAATATGCTGAGTTTCAAGATGAAGTCATTCGTTCGTCAAGGAACACGCTCTCTTCCATTCCTGCAAGAGTGAGTCGTAAACAATTTCTGAACTATGTATTTGGCGAGACGCTTGTGAAGAATGCGACATCGCTATGCGCATCTGTGCTTCGATCAACGCTGGTTACGCTGGACGGCATAGATTCAGCTTCAGCTGATTATCGGCTCGAGTTTTTGCACTCTGTTCGCACGTCTTCAGCTGATAGTCTCAGACGTGCACGGGCTGAAACCGATTTGATAAAGACGCTGATGCGCCTGATATCAGGGGTTAAGGCAAGTCCCAAGGAGTTCCCTTTTCTCTCTGCCTGTGATTTCTGTGTGACGATACCCCTGGATCTATTCCAGGAGATTCGTGAATTTCATGAGCGTGACAGCTACCGTTGGTTAAGTTCGTGCCGCACATTGGATTGGACTGGGCCGGAATTGGCTGTGATGATTCGGAAGAGGATTGAAGTTCTCGTAGGCCGTAGGATAGACAAGGATAAGTTCTATCTTCCGGAGCAACGACTGGCGGAAGCACTTGAAGACTTTTATCCGGACCTTCCGAAGGAAATTTCCATCGAGGTTGCTGGGAAGACGTTTACGTATCCGCTGTTTCTGTATGTTCTCAGGCACTCCTTCTGGCGCCCAAGGGAGATCATTTTTCATTTCGTCGGGTTGATATCAAGTTTCGAATATTTCAGCCATACGGCTCCAATAAACGCTCGCGACTTGGAGGCAATCGTACATGATCAGGCTCGTGCATTGATCTCGACTGAGTTCATCGATGAATTCAAGGCTACTATTATCAACATCGAAGAAATAGTCAGCGAGTTCCGGCTTGGGCCACAATTCATTCCATGGAAGCTGTTTCTTGATAAGCTTTCGCGGATTAACTTCGCGTTCTATGCGTCAGTGGAAGACCCTTCGACATATCTTCCAAGTGATAAGGCGCGCCTTCTTTACGAGATTGGGTTTATCGGAGTTAGATTGACCGACGAGCAAATGAAGAACTTGTCCCGCCCCAAAGACACTTATTCATTTTCAGAGGGGGTACAGATATTCGATACGCTGCTAAAGGGTGTTATGTACTCCGATAACTACGCCGTGATTCACCCGGCATTTATCGAGTATCTCAGCTTAGATGTCAAGAGTAACCATGATATTGTGATGGATCTCAGTTGGGAGTACTTGATGCACAGCGAGAGAAGGAGGAATGCAACGGAGCAATGGTAGGCCTGGATCAGTGCATCCCCCTTGCGCGATGCCGAGGAAGAATATCTCATTGTTGCGCGTCGGCGCTGGCGAGGTATTGAGTGAGGATGGATAGCGAGAGAGTCTCCTATAGACCGGGATCGTAGAATCCGCTCGGCGTGCTTTTAACCGTCCAGCGCGAACTTGCGGGCGGAGTCGAGGAGTTTCGCCACGGATTCTTTGGAGCAGGATTCGGTGTAGATGCGCAGGAGGGGTTCGGTGCCGCTGGCGCGCAGCAGGAGCCAGGTTTCGGCGGCCTTGGGTTTCGAGGTGGCTTCGGGGTTGTCGAGGTAGAACTTGACGCCGTCGAGATTCTCCTGGCAGTAAATGCCCATACCGGCGAAGACGGGATCGCCGGGCTTGAGGGCGCGCGCGCGGGCGATGACGGCGTCCCTCTGCGCTTCGGGGATGTGCAGATCGATGCGGCCGAACTGGTGCTCGCCGTACTCGGCCTGGAGATCGGCGACAAGTTCCCCAAGAGTTTTGCCTTCCTGAGCCATGACGTTGGCGAGGAGCAGGGAATTGAGCAGGCCGTCGCGCTCGGGCAGGTGGCGCTGGAAGCCGATGCCGCCCGACTCCTCGCCGCCCATGAGGATGTCGCGCTCGAGCATGAGGTCGACGACATACTTGAAGCCGATGCCGTGCTCGATGAGCTCGCGGCCATATTTCCGGCAGATGCGGTCGAGCATCTTGGTGGTGTTGAAGGCGCGGGTGACGGCGCCGGGCCAGTCCTTGTACTTCAAAACCCAACTGAGCAGCACGGAGTAGATCTTGTGCGGATCGACGAAGTTGCCGTGCTCGTCGGTGGCCCCGATGCGGTCGGCGTCGCCGTCGGTGCAGAAGCCGGCTTGGCAGCCGTTGGCTACCACCGCTTCGCCGAGGGCGCGGATGTGCGGCTCGATGGGCTCGGGATGGATGCCGGGAAAGAGCGGATCGGGGTTGGAGCGAATCTGCACATGGGCCACGCCGATGCGGGCGAAGATGTCGGCAAGAATCGTGCCGCCGGCGCCATACATGGAGTCGATGCAGAATTTCATGCCGGATTTGGCGATGAGGTCGAGGTCGGCGAAGTCCTCGATGGATTTGAGATAGGTGGGCAGGAAGTCGACTTCCGTAATAGGCGCGGGTTGAGACGCGCGGGCGGCGGGTTTGCCGAGATACGACTCGATGGCGGCGATCATGCTGGGCAGGCCCGAGCCGCCGTACCAGCCCTTGTACTTGACGCCGTTCCACTCGGCGGGATTGTGCGAGGAGGTGATCATGATGCCGCCGGCTGCGCCGCGTTCGCGCACGCCGAAACTCAGGGCTGGTGTCGGCGTGACGGCGTTGGCGAGCAGGACGGGAATGCCGGCGTCCGAGACGACCTCGGCGCATGCCCGCGCAAAGGCCTTCGATCCGAAGCGCGTGTCGTAGCCGATGCAGAGGCCTTTGGCGGGGTCTACATGTTCGAGGACGTAGGCGGCGATGGCCTCGGCGGCGATGCGCACGTTGGCAAAGGTGAAGTCGTCGGCGATGACGCCGCGCCATCCGTCGGTGCCGAATTTGATGACGGGATGAGGCATGGGGCTGCGGTCTCCTTGCGAAGCAAAGGACAACGATAACAGGAGGCGAGGGGTTTGCGCACGGGGGGCAGTTTGGAAAGGCTCTCCCTTAGGGGCTGAAGCCCCGATTCGATTTGCGATCCTAACGGCACGACCGAAGTCATGCCCTCTCAAAACGTCGACTTGTTCAACGGTGCGGGAGTAGACTCCCGCACGACAGCCGGTCTGGAGACCGGCGCTACGAAGGCTCGGGGAAGGCCATGCAGTTGGCGAACTCGTCCTGAAAGGCGGGATCGGCGGCGAGGCTGAAGTGCTCGATGGGCGGGAGTTGCGGCTCGTGGTCCGCGAGCAGCATTTTTGCTCCGCGGAGCGCTGTGTTGCCGGCGGCGTGGATAAGCGCGTGAGGAGCTTCAATGAGACCAATCCCGATGGCGCTTTCGATCTGGACGTAGTTGCCGAAGGCGCCGGCGAGGTGAATGCTCTGGAGCGAGCGAGCGCTGACGCCGAGGCGCTTGAGCAGCAGACGGAAGCCCGCGGCGATGGCGCCCTTGGCTAATTGCAGCTCGCGAATGTCGGCCTGGTAGAGGACGACCGGCGGCGCAACGGGAAAGAGTTTGGAGCTGCCGGCGACGCGGCCGCTGGCGAGAATGGCGCCCGTGCGCAGGCCGGCGGCGACGGCATCGACCACACCGCTGCCGCAGATGCCGCGCGGCTCCACATCGCCGATGACCGTGGCGCGGAGCGCGCCGTGGTCGAGCGCAACGTAGGCGACAGCGCCGGTGACGGCGCGCATGCCCATGCGGATGGCTCCGGCCTCGAAGGCGGGGCCGGCGGCGGTGGAGGCGCAAACGATACCATTCTGATTGCCGATGGCGATCTCGCCGTTGGTGCCGAGATCGACGAGCGCGGAGAGAGCGGCGCCGTTGGCGATGCCCGCGGCGACGATTCCGGCGAGGATGTCGGCGCCGACAAAGCCGCCAATGCAGCGGGCAAAACGGATAGCGCATGCGGCAGGCAGGTCCCAGGCGAGATCGGCGGGCGTGAAGCGCTGCTCGCCGAGATGCGGCGATTGGAAGGGCACGTGCGCCAGCGGCTCGACGCTGAGGCCGGAGAAGAGATGATGCATGACAGTGTTGCCGACGAGGAGGACTTCGGCGATCTGCGACTCGCGGCCGGCGGCGAGGCGCGCGACGAGCTGGCCGAGAGCCGCGCGGATGGGCGTGGTGAGGTCTTCGCCTTCGAGCACGGCGCGGATGCGGCTCATCACGTCAGAGCCGAAGACGGCCTGGGGATTGAGAAGCGTTTCGAGGCCGAGGACGCCGCCGGTGGCGAGATCGACGAGTTGCGCGGCGATGGTGGTGGTGCCGAGGTCGATGGCGATGCCGAGGCCGCGGCTGGCCGCAGCGCCGGGCGGGCCCTCGGCGCGGACTGCAGCGCTGTCGGCGAGGATCTCCATGCGCCACTGGCCGCACTCGAGAACGAGCGGCGATTCCGCACGCGCCTGACAGGCCAGACGCCAACCGGCGGCGAGTTGGCCGGGCGTGAAGGCGGCAGTATCGGCTTCAGTGACGGGGAGCGAGCCCGAGAGCACGCGCACGCCGCAGCCGCCGCACTCACCCATGCCGCCGCAGGGAAACTCGACGCCATGCGCGGCGAGACCGGCGACCAGCGAGGCGCCGCGAGGAACGTCGATCTCGACGGCGAGGGGTTCGAGACGAATGCGCACGCGATCGGCAGTCACAGGGCCTCCACGATGGAGTCGCCGAGATTCGCGCGGATGGTTGCGCCGGGAGGAACGACGAGAAAATCGGCCGCGTCCCACGGGCCGTTAACGAGGCGTGCGAGGAGCGAGAGCGAGCCCGCGACCTCTTCGAACGCCCAGCCTTGCTTTTCGGCTTCGGCGCGCGCCCGGACGCGGCAGGATTCATCGGAGGAGACGCCGGTGGAGATGTAGGTGAGGCCGGAGTAGTGGCTGCGGAAGGAAGAGAATTGCTCGTAGAGATAGCGGCCGTTGTCTTCGCCGTATTTGGCGATGAATTCCTCGAGAGTACTCTGCTCGCCGAGAGCATTCTTTTGTGACGCGAAGGCGGGCTGGAGCTTGAGATCGGGAGTTTGGAACTCAACCCATCCGGGTGAGCGGTAATAGACGCCGGAATGGTTCTCGAAGTAGGCGGCGTAGCGATGGCGGTCGCCCATGAGAATGCCGATGCAGTCGTGGGCGCGGGGGAGAACGAGTTGCGTTCGACGCGCGACAAGACCCTCGGTGCCGCGGCCGCAGAGAGCGTAGCCGAGCAGAATGGCGTCGTAACCGAGCGGATCGGCGGCATCGATGCGCTCCTGCAGGTGGGGACGCATTTCCACGCCGAGCGAGTGCAGACCCATGGGGATGAGATCGAGGTCGACGGTGCGCGGAGAGCTGGCGAGTATTTGCTCGAACTCACGGGTGAAGACCTGGCACGAGATGGCTTTGAGGCGCATAGTGTCGCTCGATGAAGTATCTCAGACCTGCCACAGTATCTTCACGACCGATTTCCGCTTGTGGAAGTTGGCCGGAGAGATACCTTCACTCTTCCATCCTGCGCTAAACAGCCACGCCCAGAGGGTGATTTCTTATACATGCCAGCATGGCGCGAATGTTTTCCGGGGGCGTATCGGCTGGAAGCGCGCAGCCGCTATTGAGCACAAACCGCGGACTATCCGAAAACGTATGGATAAGTTCTTCCGTTTTGATTTTGACCAATTCGGGAGTTCCGCGAGCAAGAACTTCGGAAGGATCGATGTTGCCAACGAAGGTAATCTTATCTTTCAAGACATCGTGCGCTAATTGAAGGTTGGTCTTGAAGTCTATCTCCAAGGCGTCGGCTCCGACTTCCGCCATTTGGTCGAGGATACGGTCGGTTTTCCCGCAGATATGCAGGAGATAGGGCAGTCCTTCTTTGTGTGAACACTCGGCAACCCGCCGTTCATACGGCAAGGCATAAATTTTATAAAAGCGTGGCGATAACATGTCCGGCCCTGCCGGACTATCGCCATTGGAAAGCATATGCGCGCCCGTCTTCGCCATGAGCCAGAGAAACTGGCAAGTTATATCCGTGCAGTACTCGAGTAAACTGTGGACGAGCTCATCGTCTTCCTGGGCTGCGACATCCATGAGCCACTGATCGAGACCGCGCATGGACCCCGCCAGCGAGAAGGGGGATTGATCGCAGTTGCCGCGTATGAAGATTTCGTGACCATAATCGCGCACCAGGATTGCAACCGCTTCGGTCCATATCTGTATTCTTGGATCGCAAGATATGTCGATAGGCTCTAATTCCCGCACAGCTTCCAGTGAGGGCAAGCACGAGCCGTGGGAACGGGCTGGGCTGTCTTCCGGGAAGTCGACTGGAACGCCGATCGCACCGGCGAGAGTCGCGGTATCGATATCGACAAAGATGCTGTCGAGTTGATAGCGTTCAGCAGCCTCTCCAAAGCATCGGGCAATCAGCCTCGGATCTTCACGAAACTGGCGCATCGTGACACCGGCTTCTCGCGCCGCCATCATGAAATTATGCAGCATAACCGGCGTGCGGTCGGGCCAGTTACCATTCAGCGCTGCGTCGATCCTTTGCCGGCCATTCATTTCTTTCGCCGCTCTTTAATGGGCGCGAACCTGACAGAGGTTCTGAGGGTTGCAGCCCTATTCTGCTACAGGCCGTAGCTTGGCTTATCGTAGAGGCCGCCGTACTGCTCTTCAAGCGCGGCGATCAGCGAGGCTTCGTCGCCCGGCAATTCGTCCAGCGAGGCTTCCATGCGATCGAGCCACTGCAGTTCCTTGCGCGAGAGGCGCAGTTTTTGCGCGGCAAGACCTTCCTTGAGGAGGGCGAGGGCCGCGCGGCCGGCGGCAATGGTCTGGCGGTAGGGCGTCTCCTCCTCCACAATCGCGGCGGCGATGCGGATGGTTGCGGCGGGCGAGAGCACTGCAGCCTGCGGGCTGAGCCATTCGTCCGACGCGGTCATCCAGTCGCGCAGGTTGAGCGCGCCACCACGGGCGGCAGCGGCGTTCATCAGGCGGCAATCGTAGGCCAGCAGCTCAGTGAATACCTCGGGCGCGTTGCCCGAGAGCAGACGGACGTTCTGCACCGACTCATTGCTCCACAGGTCGCACATGGCGGCGGCAATGTTGCCCACGGGGCTGAAGTGGGCGCAACTGGCGGATTTGCCTTCCATGGAGATGGGGCGGCCTGTAATGGCCTTCATCACTGGGCCTTCGTAGGCGCAATCTTTCGAGGGGCCCAGCGCACCCTGCTCGAATGCGGCCAGACTGCGGACGGCGCTCATGGCGCGCACCACTGCAGCAAGCACTTCGGGCAACATCTTCTGGTGGGCGAGCTGCATGGCGGTATTGGCAAATCCGCAGGCGGAGTCGGCGCCGGGGACCACTCCCGGGTGCGCCTGGCAAATAGAAACAATCTGGCCCCAGAGCCAGGACATGTCGCGCGGGGCAAGCACGCCGAGCGCGAAAACGATGCCGGGAAAATCTCCATACATCAGCGCCTGGTCGTGCACTTCCTTGCCGCCCACGGATTCGATGGAGAGAATGTCTGCGCCGGCTTCAGCGCAGAGCTCAAGCGAACGATAGAGCCGTTGCCAGGGTTCGCCGGTGCGCATGAGGGGCGGCTTGATCTGGTCGCGGATGTCGGTGGGTGTGACGCGCAGCGCGCAGGGTAGATGGTGCTTTTCGTGACAGGCGAGCAGATGACGCTTCAAAATCGCGGCGATCTCCGCGCCCCACTCCGGCCGCTCGGTCATGGCGGGGAGAAGCTCAAACTCGAGGACGATTCCCGGCACCGCGAGCGCGACGGCGCGGCGCAGAATCTGCGCGGCCATCTCTTCATAGTGGGCCTTTACTTCGTCCCACGTGTCGTCGCCGATGGAGATCGGGGGGAGGGTAAAGTTGACTTCAGGAAAGACCGTTCCCGCGCCGATCGTCAGGCCGAGGCCGCACTCCAGCGGTTGGGGGCTGACCCCATACAGCAAGCGATCCTGACTTGGAATGGCAAGTGTGGAGAATTGCCGGACCCGATTTCCCAACGCCGTTTCCCCTTTCACACAGAATGAGCGGGTACGCAAGACAACATTACGTCCACTTTCTTTCGGATCGCTTCCGCCGCCTGGGGCACGAACAGCACATCGCATTCCGAGCCAAGGATGTGGGGATGGCCGCACTGCCGCATTCCGGCGATCAGTTCGCCGGTGCGGCGAACGACCTCCTCCACCGGCATCACGCTATCCGAATAGAACAACTTGGTGGGAAGGTTGCCGTAAAGAACCACGTCGCGCGGCACAAGGCGCGCGTCTTCCCAGAGCCTGCGAGAACTGCCCAGACTGAGAATCACGGGATGAAGCCGGTTCGCGAAAGCCTCGACCATGGGATCGATCAGTTCGCCGCAATCGTGAAAGATAAGGTCGCAGCCAGCCTCTTCGAGCGCGGCCTTCAGCCGCAGGTTAGGCTCCATCACCAGCCGTTCGAAAAGGTTCGCCCCCGCCCTGAGCTGGCGGGGCGAGATAAATGCCGTGCATGCCGTTGGCTCGCAAATCATGATGGCCCTGGCGCCGTGGCTTATCTGGCTGCGCACAGACCGCAAGACCGCTGCCTCAGCGATGCGCAGGCATTGCCACAGCAGCTCGACCTCGAGGGCGTCGTCCATGCCCGATCCGGCCATGGCCGCTGCGGTAATCGGGTCGGCCATCAAGCGCGTGGTGAGCGAAAACGGCCCAATGGCCATGCCTACCGGAACCAGGCCGTCCTTCGAACGATTCAAATCGAGCGCCGTATCGCGCGCGCGGGTTCCGGGACAGCCCGGGCCGTTCTCGTCGCCGCACAATGTCTCCAATGCGGCGGCGTCCAACGGTTGCGTGAAATGATAGGCCTCTGCGCCGGTTGCGGAGACTCCAAGCAGCGACAGCAGATCGATCTTCTCCAGCCGCAGATCCATCAGCGGGATCGCAAGAGGCGTTCCCCAGCGGCGCGCTGCCCGCTCGATCACCCGGCCCAGCGCCGCGCCGTCGTTGCGAACCTGCTCCGGTTCGCTCTCCTCGTGCATCACCAGATCGGTGCCGACCGGCATGCGCAAGCCCCGCGCAGCCAGATCGAGATAAAAACGCCGGTCCATCTGCTTTCTCCTTCCGCAAAGGCGGACGCGCCGGCCAATGCGGTCTTCGGCCGCTGCCGGCGCCCTCGAACCGGCTTTCATTTTTCCCGGAGACTACGCCGCGGCGAGCAACTGCTTCACCATGCCCACGGCGCCACTGGCGTTCTCGCTGTACCCGTCGGCGCCGATCTCTTTGGCGTATTGCATGGTGACCGGCGCGCCGCCGATGAGCACCTTGACCTGGGTGCGAAGGCCTGCGGTCTTGAGCGCGTCAATGGTGAGCTTCATGGCGGGCATGGTCACCGTCAGCAACGCGGACATGCAGACTACCTGGGGCTTGCGCTCCTCCACCGCCGCAACGAACATCTCCGGCGAGACGTCCGCCCCAAGATCGATTACTTCGAACCCGCTGCCTTCGAGCATGGAGGAGACGATGTTCTTGCCGATGTCGTGCAGGTCGCCCTTGACGGTGCCGATGATCACGCGGACAGCCATTTTCTGGCCGGCGGCGGAGAGCAGGGGCTTGAGCAGCCCCATGGCGCTCTTCATGGCGCGGCCGGATAGGAGAAGCTCGGGAACAAAGTATTCTTCGCACTCGAAGAGGCGGCCCACTTCATCCATAGCCGGCACCATGGACTCCTGAATGAGGTCCATGGGCACGTCGCCCGCCGCCAGCGCCGCTTCCGTTGCGGCGTGCGCTTTCTTCGCGTCGCCGTTCAAAATTGCATCGTAAAGGTCGCTCCGTAACGACATAAATCTCCCTCTCCACCCCGCGAGGCACGCGGAGTAGCGCACGCCGCGACCGCCATGCCTGGCCTGACACCGCAGTTGCGCTCCCAGGAAGCGCCTCGCATCCGCTTGCGTTTTCGCGAACCGGTTGCGCCGTTCCGCCGATTCAGGGCTGTGAGTTAACAATAAATTGATTTCCCGCAGGGCGCAACCTCGCGGCGAAGGGCGATTCCAGGGCCCGGAACCGGCATTCCGGCGTGGAGCAAAGGGAGACCGGCTCCGGCCGATGCGAAGGTACAAGCCAAGTTCTGGAAAGATGGGCGGCCATGGGTCTAGAATGATTGCCAATCGCGGGTAGCGTGAGGTTGTTCCCTTCCCCGGCCAAGCTCGATCGAAGGATTTGCCTATGTCGATTCACTTGAGAGCGATGGGAGTTGTGTTGCTGGTGGCGGCAGCCGCGGCGGCGTACGCGCAGCAGGGCGCGGGCGGGGCGCAGCGCGGCATACAGCCGGAAAGCACCGATGAGACGGCAGTGAAGAACGGCCACCAGTACGTGGTGGCGATCGGCATCGATCACTACCAGAACTGGCCCATTCTGAGCACAGCGGTGAGCGATGCAACGGAATTCGCCAAGCTGCTGACGGGCAAGTTCGGATTCGAATACGCTGCGGAGCCGTTGACCGAGAAAGGCGCGACGCGCGAGGCGATCATTTCGCTGATTGAAGACGATCTGTCCGCACGCTTGAAACCCGAAGACTCGCTGATCATCTTCTTCGCCGGCCACGGGACCACGCATGACTACAAGATCGGCGATGAGGCGCGATCGGACGGATTCATCGTTCCGGTGGATGCGCGCGCGCCGGGAAAGGACGAGCACTGGAGCGACTACCTGAAGATTGAGGATCTGTTGCACACCATCGACTCGCTGCCCGCATCGCACATTCTGGTGATCCTGGACAGTTGCCACAGCGGCATGGCGCTGGGAAGCAAATTCTCGACCAGCCGTGCCGATACGCGGTTCGAGCGCGACATGCTGGTGAAGGTGAGCCGGAAGGTGATCGCCAGCGCGCAGGGCGACCAGCTTGCCGCCGACAGCGGCCCGCTGCCCAATCACTCGTTGTTTACCGGGCTGATGATTCTGGGGCTGACATCAGGGAAAGCGGACAGCTTTGGGGAGGGATTTGTCACGTCGAGCCAACTGGGCGCCTATGCGCAGCACGAGGTGGGGGTTGCGGCGGGATCGAAGCAGACTCCGCTGTTCGGCGCGTTCGACGATGACCAGGGGGGCGAGCTTGTAATCCACATGGGCGCGGGAACCCAACCGGCGACAGCGAACGGCGCGAACCCGGCCATCACGATGACGAAGTACGAAGCACTTGAGCTGGACCGGCTGAAGAAGGCCGGGAACCACTATTGGCAGGAAGACGATCCGCTGAAGAATTTTCCGGCCGCGAGAAGCGCGGCGCTGAAGCTGTGCGACAGCGGCGACGACAGCGTCAAATACTGGGGATGCGAGCAGGCGGCGAGGAGCTTTCGCACCGGGCTGGGCGGAGAGACAGACTACACGCGCGCGGCGAGCCTGGCGCAGCGGGCTTGCGACGCCAAAGTTTCGGATGCATGCGTGCTGCTGGGGGCCATTTATCAATCGGGCGAGAGCATTGAGCCGGACATGGAGAGCGCCGTCCGCCTTTACCAGGATGCTTGCACCCAGGGAAATCTGCGTGGATGTTTCGGACTCGGCAGGCTCTATCTGGAAGGGCATGGCGTAACCCGCGATTACGCGCAGGCCAAGGCGCTGTTTACCAAGGCTTGCGACGGGGGCGTGATGGCGGGCTGCAATGGCCTTGGCGTGCTGTATGGCAGCGGACTGGGCGTGACCCGGGATTTGCCGCAGGCGCAGAGCTTTTGGCAGAAGTCGTGTGACGGAGGGTTTGCGAAGGCCTGCGAAAACATCGGGCAGATGTACTGGTTTGGCGAGGGCGTGGCAAAAGATCCGGCGCAGGCGGTGAACTTCTACCGCAAAGGCTGCTCGGGCGGAGAAATGGAAAGCTGCGCCGAAATGGGCTGGATGTACGAATACGGACAGGGCGTCGATAAGGATCAGGCGCAGGCCATGACGCTCTACAACAAGTCTTGCGACGGCGGATCGGCTACAGGGTGCAACGAGCTGGGCAACCGTTACTTGAGTGGCGATGGTGCGGCGAAGGACCTGGCGCTGGCAGCCGTGAATTTTCGCAAGGCGTGCGACGCCAGCACCGGCCGGTGGGGTTGCAACAACCTGGCGTTGTTGTACCAACGGGGCCAGGGCGTGACGCGAGACCCAACCGAGGCGTTGCGGCTCTATCGCAAAGCCTGCGACGCCGGCCAGATGATCGGCTGCAACAACGCGGGCAACATGTACCTGAATGGGAGCGGTGAGTCGAAGGATGAGGCGGAAGCCGTGCACATGTTCCGGACTGCGTGCAACGGTAATTACCTGGACGGATGCGTGCAGTTGGGATACATGGTGGCGAGCGGACAGGGCACAACCAAGAATGAGCCGCAGGCGATCGGGTTTTTCCGCAAGGCCTGCGAAGGCGGCGAGACGATGGGCTGCGTCGGTCTGGGCGCGATGTTTGAGACTGCCCAGGGCGTAGCCAAGGACGAGACGGAGGCGGCGAGTTTATATCGCAAGGCGTGCGGCGCCGGCTCGGCGGTGGGCTGCACCGACCTGGGCAACCTGACGTTGAGCGGGCGCGGCGTGGCCAAGGACGAGGCAGCGGGGTTCGCGCTGTACAAGAAGGGCTGCGACGGCGGCGACATGAATGGCTGCGTGAACTACGCGCTGGCCTATGAATCGGGACAGGGCGTGGCCAAGGATGAAGCGGAAGCGGCGCGGCTGTTCCGGCGCAACTGCGACGCAGGAGATCTGCGGAGTTGCACGCAGCTCGGCTACATGTATTACTTCGGGATCGGCGTAGCCAAGGATGAGACGCAGTTGTTTGAACTGACGCGCAAGTCCTGCGCCGGCGGAGTCATGCTGGCCTGCTCGAATCTCGGGGCTACCTACTACCTGGGCATTGGAACGGCGAAAGATGAATCCAAGGCCATTGCGTTGAGCCGTCAGGCTTGCGATGGCGGCGAACCGAGAGGCTGCTCGGGCATCGAGGTCATTCACTTCATGGATCGGCAGGGATTCAGCACAGGGAAGAGTTACGGCGACCTTTTGAGCAGCTATCAAAAGGCGTGCGGCGGCGGCGACATGAAGGGTTGCGCGGCCCAGGCTTACATGCTGCGCAACGGCCTCGGCGTAAACAAGGATTTCGGCGCTGCCGCCAATCTGGTCCACAAAGTCTGCGATGGCGGAGAGATGATGGGCTGCATGGCATACGGCGCATTCCTGTACACCGGCGACGGCGTGACGCAAGACCTGGCTCAGGCCGTGAGCTTCGAGCGCAAGGCGTGCGACGGCGGCTCGATGCCGGGCTGCATCTACCTTGGATTCTTCTATCAAAATGGCATTGGCGCGGCGAGAGACGCAGTACAAGCCGCGAACTTCTACCGCAAGGCCTGCGATGGCGGCGAGCCGACTGGCTGCCGCGTTGTCGGCTGGCTTTACCGGAACGGCCTGGGCGTTGCGCTGGACGAAACCGTGGCCCTGAGCTTCTACCACAAGGCATGCGACGGCGGCGATGAGACCTCCTGCGCGGAATTGAAGAGCGATCCCTAGAGCGGGTCTCCTGCAGGTGTAGACCAAGGCACAATCGCTAAGTGGCTTTTTCATCAAGAAAAAGCCACCTTGAATGCTGTCCGAAATGGCCCATAGTTGCAGGAGAACCGCCGTAATACAGTGGACAGTGGGCAGTGAACTGAGAACGGTGGGGACGCGCACGGAGTCCCTGCGGGTAGTATTCTTCTCGAAACCGTGAAAGTGGCGATTATTGGCGGCGGGATCGTGGGGCTGGCGACGGCGCACCAGCTTCTGGAACGCTATGGTTCGGCGCAGGTGCTCTTGCTGGAGAAGGAGAGCGGGCCCGGACAGCATCAGACGGGACACAACAGCGGAGTGCTGCACTGCGGCCTGTACTATAAGCCGGGCTCGGCGAAGGCGCGGCTGGCCGTGGAGGGAATTCGCAGGATGACGGCGTTCTGCGAGCAGCACGGCGTGCCGTACGAACTGTGCGGCAAGACCGTTGTGGCCACGGAGCCGGAGGAGATTCCACGGCTGCACGCGCTGCTGGAGCGCGGCGCGGCCAACGGCGTGCAAGGCCTGCAACTGCTCGGCCCCGAGCAGATTCGCGAGTTTGAGCCGCACGCGGCCGGGTTGGCCGGGATTCGCGTCCCCCAGGAAGGGATCGTTGACTACGCAGCGGTTTGCGCGGAGATGGTGAAGGAGATTCGCGCCAAAGGCGGTGAGCTCGAGTTCGATTCCGAGGTGACCGAACTGCGAAGAACGAGCCGCTGGGCGATCTGCACCAAGAGCGGAGATTACGAAGCGGACTTTTTGATCAACTGTGCCGGATTGCACTGCGACCGGGTGGGGCGAAGAGCGGGCAGCAGAGATCCGGCGAAGATTGTGCCCTTCCGCGGCGAATATTACACGCTGAGGCCGGAGCGGCAGCATTTGGTGAGGAACCTGATCTACCCCGTCCCGGATCCGAAGTTTCCGTTTCTGGGGGTGCACTTCACGCGGCTCATTCACGGCGGTGTGGAGTGCGGGCCCAACGCGGTGCTGGCCTTTGCGCGCGAGGGGTACCGGCACACGGATTTCTCGCTGCGCGACACGATGGAGACGCTCACCTATCGCGGGTTCTGGAGATTTTTTGCGCGCTATCCCCGGATGTGCTGGGAGGAGTTCAAGCGATCGTATAGCAAGAAGCTCTTTTGCCGGTCGCTGCAGCGGCTCGTGCCGGAGCTCAAGATGGAAGATCTGGCGCCGGGAGGGTCGGGCGTAAGAGCGCAGGCGCTTTCGCCCTCGGGCGAATTGATGCAGGACTTTTATTTCGCGCGGCAGGAGGGGGCGTTGCACGTGCTGAATGCGCCCAGCCCGGCCGCAACGGCTGCGCTGGCCATTGCCGATGAGATCTTGAATTTTGCGCGGGAGGCGATTGGGACTTGATGCAATGGGAACGCGCACAGGTGTAAACTGGCAGTGACCCTATAGCGGGTCTCCTGCATGTGTAGACCAAGGCACAATCGCTAAGTGGCTTTTTCATCAGGAAAAAGCCACCTTGGATTCTGTCAGAAATGGCTCATAGTTGCAGGAGAACCGCCGTAAAAGCCGGCTCGCCCGAGCCGGCTCCATTGTGTCGGGACGTGGCTCAGCCTGGTAGAGCACTCGCTTGGGGTGCGAGGGGTCGGCAGTTCAAATCTGCCCGTCCCGACCATTTATTTCCCTCTGTCAATTCCGCTCGCAATAGCACTTCCGTCGACAACTGCCGACCGCGAGCGCCCCAACCCGGCATTCGCCGCAGCGAATGCCGCCAATCTCGACGCGAGGGGTGCGCGAGGCGTAAGCCGAGCTGTCGGCAGTTCAAATCTGCCCGTCCCGACCATTTCATTTCCCTCAGTCAATTCCGCTCGCAATAGCACTTCCGTCGACAACTGCCGACCGCGAGCGCCCCAACCCGGCATCGGCCGCAGCCGATGCCGCCAATCTCGACGCGAGGGGTGCGCGGCGTAAGCCGAGCTGTCGGCAGTTCAAATCTGCCCGTCCCGACCATATTTAGAATCAGTAGCTTACAGAATCTGTCCCCGTAACGAGAAACCTAACGCGAGGGGTAAAATCCTGCAAGGATTTTCGCCTGTTTTCCCTCGGTTCAACTTCCAGCTTTCCCGGCACGAATCAGCGTGCTCGCCCGTGCGCCTGATTCGCCCCAAATTGGAAAGATTGATTGGGACGGTACCGTTACGCGATTTGCACAGGAATCTCGATTTGTTAGAGGCTAATCTTCCTTGTGAGAAGCTTTCATAATAGGCGGAAGCGTCAAAGAAACACCGGACGGGTGCATCACTCAATCAGCATTCAAACCGCGCAAGAACGCTTAGGAAGGTGCAGTACCCTTGGCAACCTCATCTAACACATCGTATTCGCACGCAATTCACGCGATACTTGCCTCAAGCGGACTCTCCCATATCGATGTCGCTCGGTATTTGGGTAGCTCGCACTTCTCAGTTGTCCGATGGGAGCGCGGTGATGCACAAGTCCCTATACAACTTCGTAACAGGATTTTGGAATTGCTCTCCCGCGTTGAGAGGGGGGAATCTTTTGTCGAAGAGACTGAAGGCAAGAATGCCTTTGCGTCACACGGTGCCAGAGGTCACAAAGAGCTGCCCTTATTTGATGAAGCGCCCCCTGCAATTCATCTGAGCGAATCAGAGACACGCCCGATTCTCTCTCGGCTCCGTCCGGAGGGGTTGCCAATCGGCGGTCACCAACTGCTCGCTGATGTTCTTGTCGATCATGAATCGGCTGCCCCGACAATCGAAAACCCTGCCGCCGAGGGAATATCAGCAGGCAAGAATACCTACACATACGATGCTCACACCTACCACACAAAAGTGCCTCCGCAGGGCATTGCTGAAGTCATAAAGCAATACCTTCCGGAGCGCGGTCTGGTTTTGGACCCATTTGCAGGAAGTGGTATGACTGGGGTCGCTGCACTCACCCTGGGCAACGATGTGGTATTGAATGAGCTTTCGCCAGCCGCCAGCTTCATTGGAGACCGATTCACTCGGAGCTTTGATGGAGCAGCGTTCGATGCGGGCGTGAAAGCTGTTTGTGCTTCGCTGGAAGATATTCGTAAGAAGCTCTACACGACTTCTTGCAGGACCTGCGGACGGGACACAGAGATTTTATTCACAGTGTGGTCATATCGAGTTTGCTGCACTGCATGTAACCACGAGTTTCTTCTCTGGGACCACTGCCGAAAGTATGGTGCAAGTGTTCGAGAACACAAGATTCTTTCTACCTTTTCTTGTCCGCAGTGCTCAAGGGTGATTCACAAATCGCAGTTGCGCCGGACCATCGCGGAGCCTGTTTTTGTCGGCTACAAATGCTGTTCAAGCCGCCAAGAGGAGCACCCGCTAAGTCAAGAAGATTGGGTTCGTCTTCGGGACATCGAGACAATACCGCCGCTTGCGGAGGGGTTTTACCCAACAAATCCCCTCCCGGACGGAGTTAATCTCAACCAACCCAAGCGGCAAGGTCTCAATTCGATTGACCGTTTCTATACAGCACGGAACCTCTCCGCCATGAGTCAAATTTGGCGCGCCATTCATCGGATTGAGAACCTGGAGCTTTCGGCCTTTTTGGCGTTCGCGTTCACTTCCTTGTATCAACGAGTCACTCGCCTCTCAGAGTTTCGCTTTTGGGGTGGTAGCGGAAACACGGCTCATTTCAATGTCCCGTACATCTTCAATGAGGCAAATGTTTTCGTAACCTTCGAGCGTAAGGCCAAGACGATTCGTGACCATCTTGCAACGACTGCGCGCTTCTATTCGGGACGTGCCCTCGTGCGTACCGGGTCCGCTACTGATTTGAGCTTTTTGCCTGATGATTCGGTGGACTTCATTTTCACCGATCCACCATTCGGGGCAAATATCAACTACAGCGAGATGAATTTTCTCTGGGAGTCGTGGTTGAACTCCTTCACGGACAACACTGACGAGGCCATCGTCAACCGTTTCCAACACAAGGAAATTTCCGACTACGCCGATCTGATGACAAATAGCCTAAAAGAATGCTATCGCGTATTGCGAACGGACCACTGGATGGTGTTGGTGTTTATGAACTCCTCAGAACGAGTGTGGGAGGCACTTCGTTCGGCAATTCTCCGTGCTGGATTCACGCTGTATCGCGCAGACATTTTCGACAAGCAGCATGGGACATTCAAGCAATACGTCAGCGACAATACCGCTGGATGCGATTTGCTTTTGCATTGCCGGAAGTGCTCAACCCCTGTAAAGACTATTTCGGCTCCTTCAAACGGGGCCAGAGCGCACTCGGTTGGGAGTTTTCTAGCCAGTCGCACAGGCGAATTGCCGAAGCTACCCTTTCTCCATGTCCAAAGACAACAGGAGATCGACTATCGAATGCTTTACAGCGAGTTCATTGGTGAGAAGCTGCTCAGCGAAGCAAGATTACTCGACTTTGCCACATTTCGCGCGCTTGCAAGTTCGCTCATCGAGGAAGCACCTAATAGGGAGTAAAACTGCCCACTATGCCCACCATGAAAGCGTTCACGGCTGATGAAGTTAAGCGCGCCAAAGTGTTTCTCGCCACCCGAGTCGCGTCCATGATGGGCCGCAAGCTCGAAGAAGGTGATTGGACCTCGGTCTATTGCCGCGCCAAAGACCTACCCGACGTTGGCTGGAGCAATCTTCATATCGACGTTAACTTTGAAGGCTTGGGGTTGGAGCTAAAACTACTCCGAATTGCAGGGTTGACGGGCAAGCCGTTGAAGTCCGTCTGCGGCACCACGCTGATGCACCCCGCATTGACGCGCTCGATTCGTATTGACAATACTTCGCGTCCCGCCAATACGGTAATGCGTGACGTTTTTGAGCAGTACGCAGTACTCGTAGAAGAGCGAACGAATGCCGTTCGCACTGCTGCACCTCGCTCCAAACCAGATATGAGAATCGGATGGCTCATTTGGGAGGACCTCTTAGCCGAGTTCCTTTACTTCGAAGAGCCGATGCGTGCCCCTAATGCCAAAGATTATTATGCAGTTTGGAACGAGACCAAAGCTCGTGGTGTGCGGAAGTCCAGCATGAGCCTTTGGATTTACGAGAAGGGCACAAAGCAAAAGCGTTACTCAGTCACCACCAGTGCGGGAATCAAAATCCAACCCTATTTCGATGTTCCCCCTCCAAACGACCCAAATCTCTACTATTTCCGAGTGCAGAGTGAGCCAATTGACGCGGATACGATCCTCCTTTGGGTTGCCGCGTCAACAGCAAAAGAACTTAAGCAACATATCGGCTCTCTCGATAAGGAAGCTGTAAGCCGGACAATTATTCAAGTCACCACCAGCGGGAAGCGGGCTGCTGTTCCCGCCGATCCAAATGAGGACCTCGCTGTTGCAATACCAATTTCTTCCGCAGCCTATACGGCGTTGCTTGCCGCCTGGGAAGCCGTCAGTGACGAGCACAGAGTCCAACTTTTGGTGAAGGCATTGGTGAACGGCTAATCAGTCCGCGCAGGAACGAGCATTCAGCGTTTCCCCGCGCAGACAGCGGTTTGCAAAATTGCCGTCTGTGACCGCTGTGACGAGAATTTCCAGCACAAAGTAGCGCAAAATTTCAGCGGCACTTCGCAACTCCCTCTATTGGCGCGTCTTTCAGCACGACTCAAGTCCGCAACTTTCAAAAACCCACTACCATCTTTATAATCAATAGCTTACAGAGTCTGTCCCCGTAACGAGAATCCTAACGCGAGGGGTAAAATTCCGCAGGGTTTTTCCGCTCTGCTCGTCCCGAATCCGAGCATTCGATTTGAACCCGCTATAACCCACCAGTCCGTCAAGTCTCCGCTCTCCACACCCTTTGCCCGCTCGGTAGGCTGTGCGCAGGAAGGTCCAGACAAATCAGGTCTCGTTGACTTTCCGGCATACACGGCGCAGGTGTGGGATGCGAAGAGCTACAACCTACCTGGCAATTGACGAGCCAGAAGGCTGAAGTCCTCTACGCCGAATTCAGTCCGGATAACCCCACGGAACGAAGTTCCCGCATCTCTTCGCGAGTCTCTGACCATGTTGCCCGGCACCGATCCGGTCCACCATTTCAGCCGCTGGCTGGCGATGGATGACGCGGCGCAGCCCACCTCTCCGAACGCCAATTGACGTGACGAAAAAAGGCGGCGGCGGGCAACGAGAATCTGAAGGTTAGTGTGCGGGTGGAACGTACTCCGAAGGCAAGGCAGAGCCGGAGCCGAAGAAGAATTCCTCCATCTGCTCGACGAGGAACTGCTGCGCCTGCGGCTGCCAGGGTTGAAGGCGGTACTCGTTGAGCAGCATCTTCTGGCGGTTGACCCACTCGTCCCAAGCCGCTTTGGAGACGTTTTGATAAATCTTCTGGCCAAACTCCGAGTCGAAGGGCGGCTCGTCGAGGCCTTCCATTTCTTTCTTATAGCGAACGCAAAAGACGGTGTGCGCCATGCAGGTTGCTCCCAGAGGCCATTGTAACGAAACAGCTGGAGGGCTTGTAACCTATTGGAAAATGGTGGCCAGGGACGGGCCCCTATCAGTATTGCCCCGCCGGCTCTTCGGCCCTTCGGAGGGCCGCGGGCGATACCACTTCGCTACGCTCAACGGCGAGAGCGCGGCCTTGGGATGTGCAGTGTTCGAAACGAATGGTGGCCAGGGACGGGATTGAACCGCCGACGCCGGCCTTTTCAGGGCCGCGCTCTACCACTGAGCTACCTGGCCTCAGTCGAGAAATGAAGTTGATTGAATCTGCGCGGATTCCGGTCATGCCGGGAAAGGTGGGTCAATCCACTTGCCGTGCGCTCAAAACAACCTGAACCAGTATACCAACGCCGAATGTGGACGACCAACCCGCGCGGCCCCGCCGTGGGGCATGCGCCGTGCTCTACACTGGAATGCAATGATGCAACGCTCCGCCCGTGTTTTTGCATGCCTTGCTTTGGCGTTGATGGCCATCGTCCGCGCCCAGGCGCCTGCGCCGGGTAGGCAGGGCAGTCCTTCGGCGAAGCAGGGGCATGAGGCGCGCGCCGCCCGCGCTTATCAAGCGGCAGTACGGCAAGGCGCGCCGGCGTTGCGGGCTTTTCTCCAAGGAGTTCCCAAGGGCGCCGATCTGCACGTGCACCTCTCCGGAGCGGTCTATGCCGAGACCTTCCTCCGTGAGGCTGGCGAGGACGGGTTGTGCGTGGATCCAACAGCGCTGCGCTTAGCCCAGCCGCCCTGCACCGGGCAACTGCTTCCGGCGGCGCAGCTCTCGGGGAATATCACCCCGGCCAACCAGGCGCTCTATGACCGGCTGATCGATGCGTTCTCGATGCGCGGCTTTGTGCCTTCTTCGGGCTGGAGCGGTCACGACCAGTTTTTCGCCGCCTTTGGGCGCTTTAGCGGCCTGGGCAGGACCCATACACCCGAGTGGGTGGATGAGGTAGCGAGCCGGGCCGCGGCGCAAAACAACCAATACCTGGAACTGATGGAAACACCCCCGTTCCGCCGCGCCGCGCGGTTCGCGCACGAGATCGGATGGAGCGCGGATCTCGAGCAGGCCGGCCCGCAGGCGTTCGCACGGTTCCGCCAGCAATTGCTGGACAAGGGCTTGCGGGCCGAGGTAGCTGCCGGCCTGGACGATGCGCGCCGGGCTGAGGAGGGACGCAAGCAAATGGAGCACTGCGGAACGCCGCAGGCTGCGCCCGCATGCCAGGTCGAGGTCCGCTATCTCTACCAGGTGTTGCGCGGCAACGCTCCGGAGAAGGTGTTTGCTCAGACGCTGCTGGCGTTCGAGACGGTTGAGGCAAGCATGGACGCGAAGGACAACCTGTGGGTGGGCATCAACTTCGTGATGCCCGAAGACGGGCTTGTTTCCATGCGCGATTACACGCTGCAAATGAAGATCATTGGCTTTTTGCACTCCGTGTATCCCAACGTTCCCATCTCACTGCACGCCGGCGAGTTGGCGTTCGGCCTCGTGCCCCCTGAGGGCTTGAGATTTCACATCCGCCAGGCAGTCGAGCTGGGCCACGCGGTGCGCATCGGCCATGGCGTGGACCTGATGGAGGAGGACGATCCCAACGGCCTGCTGAAAGAGCTCGCGCAAAAGCACGTAATGATCGAGATCAACCTGAGCTCGAATGAGGCGATCCTGGGCGTAAAGGGCGCGGAGCATCCGTTCCCTGTCTACCGCGCGGCGAAGGTTCCGGTGGCGCTTTCGACCGACGATGAGGGAGTGAGCCGCATCGACCTGACGAACGAGTACGTGCGCGCGGCGCTGGACTACCACCTGAGCTACGCGGACCTGAAGCAACTGGCGCGAACAGGCATGGAGCACGATTTTTTGCCCGGCGCGAGTTTGTGGGCCAGGCCCGATGATTTTGCGGCGCCGGCGAAGGCCTGCGAAGGAGTGGCGCTGGGCGGAGAGAAACCGTCAGCCGGGTGCAAGGCCTTCCTGGAGGGCAGCGAGAAGGCCAAGGCGCAGTGGGAACTGGAGCGCCGGTTCCGGGCGTTCGAGGCGAAGTTCTGATAGATAACGAGCGCATTCGCGAGGCCGTGCGTTGCCTCGCGCTGGCCGTCTCTTCAACTTTCTCGCGTCGATGCCGTGTGCCTTGCCTTATAGTGGCCCTATAGCGGGTCTCCTGCAGGTGTAGACCAAGGCACAATCGCCAAGTGGCTTTTTCATCAAGAAAAAGCCGCCTTGAATTCTGTCCGAAATGGCTCATAGTTGCAGGAGAACCGCCGTAGGAAATCATCCTTATTTCAGTCGTCCGCTTCTGTAAGCCGTGACCTCAGACGCTCAAATCGGATCACCGGAAGAGATGGCTGCTGCCCGTCCCGCCGGGAGTCTGGGCAAGATGTATCGCGCGGGGTGGCTGCTCGTGGCGCTGTCGACCATCGCCGTCAGTCTGGGTTGTTTCGTCCAGCCGTGGCTGGCGACGACGCTCAATCCTCACTTCCAGCCTTTTTCGTTTTATACGCTGATTTGCGTGGCTCTGATGTTGGCCGGCGCGGCCATTGCCGCCGTCCCGAGGATTCGTGCTTGGGCTGCCTTCGCGGGCGCGACGGCTCTCGTTGCCGCCACCGCAAGCGGCGTACTTCCGTACCGGGAAGTCGCGAACACGCGCGACGTCCTGATCCGTATCGCGCTCATCGGCGCCATGCTGGTGCTGGCCGGTCTCGAGCGGCGTCGCGAAGGCAAAATCAGCCGGTGGGCCCGCGTGGGGCGCTGGGTGTTTGCGGTGGGTGCGCTGCTCAGCATTCTGTCTCAAGAGGTCGAAAGCTACTGGCGTCAGTCCGGCATCGACATGTTCTATGCCAACTACGATGTGCAGACGCTTTTCAACTCGCTATGGTCGTGGAGGTATCCGCTGGAACTCGTCTTTGGCGTGCTGGCGCTCGTTGCCGCGGCCGCGATCTGCTTCCGGCGGCTGGCGCATGCGGGAGCGCTTTGCCTGGCCTGCGTGAGCATGGTTTGCCTGCCTGTGCTGTTCCTCTATCGCGTCGATGACTTTTTCGGCGACCCGGTGGCGCTCGTCGAGATCCTCTACTCCTGGGCTCTCGATCTCGGGCTGGCCGGGGGAGCCTTGATTTTGGCCGCGGGATTACGCAAGGCCGCACCTGCGTCCGGCACTGAGACCCACTCGGCCGCCAGCGCTTTGCGTCTGTTCCTCCGCCGGGGATGGGTTCGGGTTGCGCTGTCTGTTGCAGCCATTGTGGCCGTGGCCGCGATCGTTCTTCACGGGCTGATTCCGACCATCTTTTACGAGGCGAACACCCGCGGCGATCAAAGGCTCGGCGCGTTGGCGACGCGGATCTATGCTGCAACGTATCTTCCTGCCGACGGAAATTCGTACTGGATCGAGAAGTTGTCGGCAGGCTTCGTGAGCGCGGGCCCGGCAGGCCTCGCCTGCGCGGCGAACAACCCGCAGGGATGTACGGACATGGCCAATTTTTATCGCCTGATCGGCTGGAATTGGGGCCGCGCGTGGCTGCTCTCGGCCAAAGCCGCGGCTCTTGTCAACTCGCCATGCAATGGCGGCGATATGGCGGCTTGTTTTGACCTTGGAGAGCAATACGACCAGGGGCGAGGCGTGGCGGCGGATGCAGCCCGTGCAGCGGCTCTTTACGAAAAGGCCTGCGACGGCCGGGTGGCCGCTGCATGCCAAAAGCTCGGGGACGACTACTGGTATGGCATCGGCGTTCCGACGGATAAGCAGAAGGGCGCGACGCTGATGAAAAAAGGCTGCACGCTGGGCTACCCGTGGGCGTGTCAGCAAGTGGACTTCCTGCGGCACTACGACTCGGATTGGCGGCCGGAGTTCGATGAGTAGCTTTCGCCGGGGCCTGCGGCTGGCGGCCCAAAGCGAAATGGAACTGTGGCGGCGGCAGCTGCATACCAGCATCTGAACCTTTTGGGTGAGGCAATATGATGGCTAAGTTTCTTTTGTGGTGCATCTTGCTCGTGTTGTGCTGGCCGCTGGCGCTGGCGGCGCTGGTGCTGTATCCGCTGGTGTGGCTGCTGTTGCTGCCATTTCGCATGGTGGGCATCGCCGTGGGCAGAGTGCTGGAATTGGTGAAATCCATCATCCTGCTGCCGACGCGGGTGCTTCGGGCGGTGTAACGGCGGGAAATGTCCTCTTTTTCGCCTATAAAGTACTGAAAATCATGGCAATCTTGACCTCGTTGAAGAAGGCTGGACAGTTCATCGCATATCAATCATAATGATCATATTGCTTGATATGGTAGAGGGATCGCCATGGTCACTGAAGTCAATGCCGTTCACTTTCGCCAGAACCTGGGCGAGATGCTCAACCAGGTGCAGTACCGGAACGACAGCATTGTGATCAACAAGGACGGCAAGCCGATCGCCGCTCTTGTGGACGCTGGTCTTTTTGCGCGGATTCGACGGATGCGCGAACAGTTCGACGAACTGAGCGGCCGCATTGCCGTCGCCTACGCGAACGTACCCGTCGAGCAGGGCATGGCTGAGATCGACGAAGCGGTATCGGCAGTACGTCACGGCCGATGAGCAATCTGCGCGTCGTTCTCGATACGAATGTGCTTCTATCCGGTCTTGCCTACCCAGCCAGCGTCCCCGGACAGATCATGGCTGCCTGGAAGATGGGCGCGGTGGATGTCATTCTTTCGCGTTACATTTTCGACGAGGCGGTTCGGGCGTTGCCGCGCATGACTCGCATTCGCCTGTCGCACGATAAGGTCAGGAACCTGGTGGACAGTCTCGTCTTCCTGGCAGAAGTTGTCGAACCGGCGCCGGTCATTGAAGGTGGTTTGCGCGACGAAGCCGACCTGCCCATTCTGGGGACGTTCGTCGCTGCACAGGCCGACTATTTGATCACCGGCGACAAGGATTTGCTGGCGCTCTCGGAACGATATCCGATTGTGACGCCGGCGGCGTTTTGGGAGCGGCACGGGGAGTGAAATGTGCGCAATGCATTCAGAGCGGAGGGGGTGCTCGGTATCGGGCACAGCTTCAAGGCGGAGGCTGAGGTATGAATACGCTATAGCGGGTCTCCTGCAGGTGGCTTTTTTCGCGGCTTTAAGCGCCAACGGGAGCTGACTTGCGTCATTCTATGCAGAGATTCGATAGGGGAGGATTCATGCGCAGGATATTGCCTGCAGCACTGGCGGTGATAATGCTGATGGCGCCGCATGGGACGCGCACGCAAACCACCGGCGACGCGGCGCAGAAGAACGCCCAGCAGGCTCGGGCTGCGCTGGACGCCATGGTGAAGGCGCTGGGCGGGCAGGCCTGGCTGAACATGCGAAATATGGAACGGCAGGGACACGTCGCCACCTTCTTTCAGGGCAATCCCAACCCCGCCACCACGGAATACTTCGACTTTCACCAGTGGCCCGACCATGACCGAGTCGACTACACCAAGCACCGCGACGTGGTGCAGTTTCTCGTTGGCCGCCAAGGTTGGGAGATAACCTACCGCGGCAAAAAGCCGTGGGACAAGGACACTTTGGACGATTCCATTCGCAGCCGCGACCACTCAATTGAAACGGCCGTAAAAGTTTGGCTGAAGGATCCGAACACCATCCTCATTTATGAGGGTGAGCACATGGCCGAGCGGCACCTGGCGGAACAGGTGACGTTGATTTCGCCGCAGAACGAGGCGATCACGATTCTCATGGACGTGCAGACGCATCTGCCTCTGCAGCGTATCTTCGAGTGGCGCGACCCCTTATACCACGACAAGAACACCGACACCGAAGAATTCGACGACTACCACGTGATCGACGGCTTTCCTACCCCGTTTACGATCACGCGGCTCAAGAATGGCGACACCGTCCGCCAGTACTTCGTAACCAAGGTGGTCTACAACCAGAACCTGCCCGCGGATTTCTGGGATCCGGATGCCGAGGCGCGTAAGGTCAAGCGGTAGCGGCGGGCGATCAATTCGCGAGGTGACCGCCGCAGAGCCGGACGGCCTCGGTGACGGTTTTGGCGGCGCGGTAAGCGGAGCCACTGTCCGTGAAGGTAAGCGGGTTGACCCAGCTCGGCGTGTGTACGACGAGCGTCGTTATCGCCGGAGCGGTCGAGGTGGCGACTATGTTGGGTTGGCCGCTGGCAGCGTTGTTCTGGGTCACGAACTGGCTCTGGGGCTCAACGACAACGCTCGTGACGTCACGCAACAGAAACCAGGCATCCTTGTCGATGACGGGCTGGGCAGCGCCGTTGCGCCACACCGTCCAGTGGTAGGAGACGCGACATTGGGTAGGGTTGGCGACGACGTTTCTGAACTGCTGAGCAGCGGCGTATTGGCCTGCGATGCCGTTGGCCGTGTTCCGGCCGAAGACGGTAAAGTTCACGGTCCCGATACCGCTCAGTTCGTTCCGAAGGGTCTCCATCGTATTCTCGAGCGATGGCGCGTTGCTCGCAGCCGCTTCCGGGGTGGCCGGGGGCGTAGCTGCGGGCGCCGCCGGGACCGCCCCGCCGGGTCCAGCGGTTCTTGTAACGCCCTGCCTTGGCGCTGGTGTGGGCGAAGGCGACGCTGCGGGTGCTGCGCCACCGGGTCCGCCAGTGAGGGGGCTACCCTGCACAGGCTCCGGAGCGGATGGAGGCGGACCTGCCGGGGCCGAGTGCGAAGTGAAATGCACGGCTGCAAAGACTGCGACGAGCAAAAGGGCAGCTACGACTCCCGCGCCCCACGCCCACACCGGAATTCTTCGCGGAGGAGCTGCAGCGACAGCCCCGCCACCGGGCTGCCGTTCACCAAAAACCCGTGTGCCTGACTCTTCCGGCTGCTCTAAAGGCTTGCCAATCACGGCCGGTTGCGGAATGTGTGGGATTTCAGCGGCTCCCGCTGCTGGACGGCTTTCCGCCAGGCGCGGGGGCTCTGCGCTCGGCGCCGGTCCGGGCACCCCGGGCTGCGGCGCCTGCGGTACGGTGAGCCGCTCCGCGCGGGCCAGCACAATTTTGATCGTCCCGGCGAGATTTCTGAGATGGGTATCGAGCGGCGGCTTCAGGGCGTCGAGCCAGTGAACGTTTCCGATGAAATACTCGAGCCCCTTGCCGGGAAGGACATCCTCGATGCGCACCGGCAGAATGGCGACGCCATGATTGACGGCCCGTTCGACCTCCCTGCGAATCTGCGGCGAGTCATTGGCGTTGGCCGTGAAGACGAGCACCATGATCCGGCATTCTTCAATGGCATCGATGATGGCTTCGCTCCATTCCATGCTGGGGAGCACGTCCCGGGGAGCGATCCAGCACCGGACTCCTTCCGACTCCAACATGGCGCAGACCGCATCGGCGGTGACCTTGTCTTTCGCGGAATGGCTGATAAAGACGTCGTGGGCCATCTAATTGAACTCCGGGGGAAGGCAGCTAGGCCTACTATAACCCAGTTCACCCGATGAGCAGTGAATGGTGAATGCGGCCGGCGCACGCGCCAAGCCGCCGCTCCCGGAAACGGATGCGCGCGCTTATTTATAATCCGAACGAGCGTTCACTACTCAACCCCACCGCTCCGAGGAGCCGCAGAATGACGTTTTCCATCCAGGAAATCATGGATTTCCTGCCTCACCGCTACCCCTTTCTCCTGATCGACCGCGTGCTGGAGTTCGAGCCCCAGAAGCGGGTGGTCGCTATCAAGAACGTGACCATGAACGAGCCGTTCTTCCAGGGCCACTTTCCCGGCGCGCCGCTCATGCCCGGCGTACTGATCGTTGAAGCGATGGCGCAGGCCGGGGCGGTGCTGATGCTGTCGGAGATGGAGGACCGGCACTCGAAGCTGGCTGTCTTCACCGGCATCGACGGAGCCAAATTCCGCCGCTCGGTAACGCCGGGCGATCAACTTCGCATTGAAGTGGGCGTGGTGAGCTTCCGCCCGCGTTTCGGCAAGATGGAAGGCAAGGCATACGTGGACGGCAAGCTGGCCTGCGAGGCCACTCTGACCTGCATGATCGTACCGCGCGCCCAGGAATCGAAGGCGGAAGCGGGCTCTTCCGAGGCGGCCCGGTGAGCATCCATCCCAGCGCGATCGTCGCGGAAGGCGCGCGGATCCCGGCGTCGTCGACCATCGGGCCCTGGTGCACCATTGGGCCGGAGGTGGAGCTGGGCGAGGAGTGCACGCTCATTTCCCATGTGGTGATCGACGGCCGCACGCGGATCGGGAAGCGCAACACCTTCTATCCCTTTTGCTCCATCGGCGTGGCGCCACAGGATCTGAAGTACAAGGGCGAGCCGACCGAAACCGTGATCGGCGACGGCAACACCATTCGCGAGTGCGTCACCATCAGCCGCGGAACGGCGGGCGGCGGCGGCGTGACGCGGCTGGGCTCCGGCAACCTGCTGATGGCCTACGCGCACGTGGGCCACGACAGCCTGGTGGGCAGCCGCTGCATCCTGGCCAATTGCGCCACGCTGGCCGGCCACGTAACCATTGAGGACGATGTGACGCTGGGCGCGTTTTGCCCGGTGCACCAGCACTGTGTTGTTGGAGCTTACTCTTTTATCGGCGGCGGCACGATTGTGACCCAGGACGTGCTGCCGTTTTCGCTCACTTCGTGCCGGCGCGAGAACCGGGCCTTCGGGATCAACAAAATCGGGTTGGAGCGGCGCGGATTTTCGCCTGAGCGGCTGCAACGGTTGCAAAAAGCCTATCGGTACCTGCTGGCGGCCAAGCTGAACACCACGCAGGCCCTTGAAAAGATGCGCGAAATCGAGGGCGAGGACGTGGCGCTGCTGGTGAAGTTCATCGAGGGCAGCCAGCGTGGAGTGATCAAGTAGGCGCTCGAGCGCTCTGGGAACGGTAGCAGGGACCATCAACGAACCGTGGCCGCAAAAGGGGGCCAATGACAATGAAACTCGGCCTCATCGCCGGCAATGGCCGCTTCCCTTTCCTGCTCCTCGATGCGGCGCGGGCTGAGGGGCTCGATGTCGTCGTCGCGGCCATCAAGGAAGAGACCGATCCGGAGATCGACCGGCGCGCCGAAACAGACGCGGGAGTGACCGTGCACTGGCTCTCTTTGGGCGAGCTTTCGCGCCTGATCGAGACCTTCAGAAAAGAAGGCGTCGCCAAGGCCGTGATGGCGGGCCAGGTGAAGCACAAGCAAATCTTCTCCAGCATCCGGCCCGACTGGCGCCTCGCCAAGTTGCTCCTGAACCTGCGCACGCGGTCGACCGACGTGCTGCTGGGCGCGGTGGCCAAAGTTCTGGAGGATGAAGGCATCGAACTGATCAGCTCGACGGCATTTTTGGAGCCGCTGCTGGCCGAAGAGGGCGTGCTGACCGCGCGTGCGCCCGGCGAAGAGGAGTGCCGCAATATCGAGTACGGGCTGAAGGTGGCGCAGGCGCTGGCTGGCTTCGACATCGGGCAGACCGTCGTGGTGGCGGCCCAGGCCTGCGTGGCTGTGGAGGCGATGGAGGGCACCGACGCAACGATCGAGCGTGCCGGGCGGCTGATGGCGACCCTCGAAGCGGAAGCGTCGACCCTACACCCCACGGACGAAGACCTGTCCGTGGGGACCCCGACGCTTGAGCGGAAGCTGACCGTCGTCAAGGTAGCCAAGCCCAACCAGGACTTGCGCTTCGACGTGCCGGTCGTCGGGCTCTCCACCGTGGAGACAATGATTTCCGCCGGGGCAAGCTGCCTCTCGATTGAGGCCGGGCGGACGCTGCTCTTCGATCGCGACGCGCTGCTCGAACGCGCGACCAAGGCCGGCATTGCCATTGTGGCGGCGCCGCGGTGATATACAGGTGTCAGGGTTCAGGTGTCAGGGATCGGTAACGGCTTCCCCGTAGCAACGTTTTTTCTGACCCCTGACACCTGATCCCTGTTCCCTGTCTTTAGGAGGTTCCTCGTGAAAAAGTTCCTTCTGTTCGGTTTCGCAGCGGCGCTTGCCGCTGCACTGCCGTTCATGGCCGTTCGCGCTGCCGACGACGCCATGCCAGCCGAAGGCCAACCGGCGCCCACGTTTACGCTCCCCTCCCAGGACGGCTCGCCGATCTCGCTCGAAAGCTATCGCGGCAAGTGGGTCGTGCTCTATTTCTATCCCAGGGACATGACCACGGGCTGCACGATCGAGGCGCACAAGTTCCAGGACGCTCTGGGCCAATTCGAGGCCAAGAATGCCGTGATTCTGGGCGTGAGCGTGGACTCGACCGACAGCCATCAGCAGTTCTGCGCCAGGGATGGGCTGACGTTCCATCTGCTCTCGGACCCCAATCACACCGTGGTGAGCGCCTACGGGTCGCTGGGCGAATACAGCGGCGTGATCATCGCCAACCGTAACACCTTCTTGATCGATCCCAAGGGCAGGATCGCCAGGGTGTGGACGAAGGTGAATCCGGCCACTGCCGCATCGGATGTGCTGGCGGCGATTCCGTAGCCGGCTGGGGATTGCCGGTGCGAATAGCTGTGAGGGGCTTGGGAGCGAATGGTAGGGTAGTTGTGCGCGCAAAGGCCCGGCGATAAGCCAGACCTCTGCGCTGATTGGCGCCGACCCCGATTTGGCGACGGGCGACCGCCTTCTGCCTTGACTCAAGGCAAAAGGCGCGCCCCTGCACCGCCCACAAGCCCTGCGGCGAATCGCTGCGGCGGACCGGAGGAGACACAAAGCCGCCGCATTGCGCGGTTTGAGAGCCGGTGCGGAAGCGCCGAAGTTACTTCTTGGCCTTCTTCTTTGCAGCCTTCTTCGCGGCTTTCTTCGCGGCTTTCTTCACAACCTTCTTCGCCGCTTTTTTGGCCGGAGCTTTCTTCTTGGCTACCTTCTTGGCGGCCTTCTTGACGATTTTCTTTGCGGCTTTCTTGGCCGGAGCTTTCTTCGTGGCAGCCTTCTTGGCCGGAGCCTTTTTGGCTGCCTTTTTCGCAGCTTTCTTGGCAGGCGCCTTCTTGGCCGCCTTTTTGGCCGGGGCCTTTTTTACAGGCGGCTTTGCGGGCGCCACTGTTGCGATGATCACCGTCTCTTCGGCGATCACCTCGTCGTCATCCGAGGAGGTAAGGATGCTGGCGGTTTCCAACTCATCTTCCTCGTCAGCAAGGGCCTCGACCTGACCGGCGTGCAGGTCACCCGGCTTCCCCGTGGGGTCGCCGTCACTCATTGCGTACATCCTGAACACATCATCCATCCCATTGCCTCCAGCGGATTGCCGCTGACCACTTTTGGTTCAATTTTTCAACAGAGCAGACGAAACTGCACTGCTCGCGCAAGCGATTGTAGCCTTAGCTTGCACACAAAGACAAGCAAAACACAAGCATGAATGGCGGTTTGCAGCGGTTTTTCTTCTTAGGGCGAGGCATGGGTGTGGTGGGCAGACCTGTGAGCGGAGCTGCTCCTGGCTGCGGGGGCCTTCTTCGCGGCGCGGGATGGGCCCGATTTCGACGCAGACGAGGCTGTTCTATGCGCAGGCGGGGCTGGGCCGGGCTTTGACGCTGTGGACTGCGCGAGTGCGCCCGAGCCAGCCTTAGCACTGTCAAAGGAAGTCCTGCGGCGATGAGACCTGGACGCGCGAACCGCCGCGGGTTCGGCCACACGCAGGCGGCGGCCCGGTTGGACCCGGATACCGGAGGGGATAGCGTTCCAGCGCCGCAACTGGCTGAGGGAGACGCCGAAGCGGTCGGCGATCGTGACTAAGGTGTCGCTGCGGCGGACGGTGTAGAGACGGGTACGAGCCAGGGGCTCGGCGGCCGGCGGGACGGGCACAACCAGCGCCTCAAGGCCCGCGATGCTCTCGCTTTCGCTCAGCTGATTGGCAGAGGCCAGATCGGCTGCCGCCACACGATACTCCTGCGCCACGGACTCAAGGGTGTCTCCCGCGGCCACGGTGTGGTAGCGCCACGAAATGCGCCGCGCTTCAGGGATAAGGGCCGCGCGCTGCTCGAAGAGCGTGGCCGTGCCGGCGGGGAGATGCAGATCGAAGGAGGCGTCGGGCGGGGTGGCCATGCGGAGAAGGCTGGGATTGAGGGCCTCGATCTCATCCACGGGCGCGCCGACCAGGTCGGAGACGAGGCGCAGGTCGATGGAGTAGTTGATGGTCACTGTGTCAGTGAGCACCGGGGGATCGAGGGTGACGTCGTTGAAACCGTACTGGTCGGGGTGGTTGGCGATGATGATGGCTGCCAGAATCTCAGGCACGTAATTGCCGGTTTCCCTTGGCATTTCGCGGCGCTTGTAAAGCTCCCAGAAGTCGGCGTAGCCGGTCTTCTCGACGGCGCGCTGCACGTTGCCCGCGCCCCAGTCGTAGGCGGCCATGGCCAGGTACCAGTCGCCGAGCTCGCCGTAGAGGAACTTCATGTAGCGGGCGTAGGCGCGTGTGGATTTCTCAGGGTCGAAGCGCTCATCGACATAAACGTTGCGCTCCAGGCCATACTGGCCGTGAGGCATAAACTGCCACATGCCGCCGGCTCGGGAGCGGCGATTGACGGCCTGCGGCTGGAAGCCCGACTCGGCGACGGCCTGATAGATCAGGTCCTGCGGCACGCCCTCGTCCGCTAAAATCCGCTGAATCATCGACTTGTAGTGGCCGGCGCGCTCGAAGGAGTGTAGCAGGGTATTGTGGCCCTTTTGCGTGTAGGCGAAGAAGTTGAGGTAGGAGGCAATGTATTCGTTAACCATGAGGGGCAGGTCGGACTTGGTGGTGGCCAGCTCGGCTGTGGCCTTGGCTACCAGGTTGGGATCGGCGGCGAAGGTGACGTCGCTGGCAGCCTCGGCTGGGGTGATCTCCTCCTTGGGTACAAAGCCGTTGCCCTGTTTGAGAGCTTCCATCTCAAGGGCGTTCACCTGATCGACGATCTTGTCGAACTCGTCCTGCAACCGAGGAATGGCGCGGATGTCGAGGCCGCTCGACAGCATGAGATCGACGGCGCGATCGAACTCGACCTTGGCTTCGGCGAGCATTCCTCTTCGGTAGTCGGCGTCACCGCGGGCATAGGCGGCTTCCACCTGCGCGATGAGCAGGCGGATGTGCTGCTCTTCAGCCGTCGGCGGCGGTGGCGTTGTGGGAGCAGCCGCCTGCGGCGCTTGAGCTGCAGGCAACGGGGGAGCGCTGGCCTCCTTCGGCTGTCCGGCTTTGGCCCCGGCAGTTTTCGACGGCGCGCATCCGGTGAGGGTCAAGGCCAGCAGGCCGGCTCCCGCCATCAGGCAGGGCGTCAGCAACCGATTGCGGCGCAGCCGCAGAAAAAGACGCATCGAGCCGGACGAATGTGAGACCGCAGAGGGCACTATGCCGATGATAAGCTATGCCATGGAGGACGAGCCGCGGTGGGCGCGCCGCAAATTGCGCATTGCATTCCCCAGGCAAGCCCTCCGAAAGCCCTCCCATGGATGCACGCTTCCTTCGCAACTTCGCCATCATCGCGCACATCGACCACGGCAAGTCGACGCTCAGCGACCGGCTGCTGGAGCTTACGGGCGCGGTAACCGGCCGCGAGATGCAGGCCCAGATCCTCGACGATATGGACCTGGAGCGGGAGCGCGGCATCACCATCAAGGCGCACGCAGTGCGCATGATGTACAAGGCGCGGGACGGCAACATCTACCAGCTCAATCTCATCGACACCCCCGGCCACGTGGACTTCAGCTATGAGGTCTCGCGCTCGCTGACTTCTTGCGAAGGCGCGCTGCTGGTAGTGGACGCCAGCCAGGGCGTGGAGGCGCAAACCCTGGCCAATGCCTACCTGGCCATCAATCATGGCCTCGAAATCATCCCCGTAATCAACAAGATCGACCTGCCATCGGCCGACGTTCTGCGCACCCAGGAGGCCATAGAGCAGGCTGTGGGACTGGACGCGACCGACGCCATCCCGGTGAGCGCCAAAACCGGCCAGGGCGTGGACGAGGTGCTGGAAGCCATCGTGCACCGCTTGCCGCCGCCTAAAGGCGATCCCAATGCGCCGCTGCAGGCGCTCATCTTCGACTCGTGGTTCGATGCGTACCGCGGCGTCATCGTGCTGGCGCGCGTAATGCAGGGAACGATGCGCAAAGGGCAGCGCATCCGGTTCATGTCCAATGGAACGTCTTACGAAATCGAGTCAATGGGCGTGCTTTGCCCCAAGCCGGTGGAGATCGGCGAGCTTGCGGCGGGCGAGGTAGGATTCTTCGCGGCCACCATCAAGAATGTGGGCGACACCAAGATCGGCGACACCATTACGGACGACGCGCATCCGGCCGCCGCGGCGCTGCCGGGATTTGAAAACATCAAGCCCATGGTCTTCTCCGGGCTCTACACCGTGGACGCGCACGAGCACACGCTGTTGCGCGACGCGCTCGAGAAGCTGCGCCTCAACGACTCGTCCTTCTTCTTCGAGCCGGAGAGCTCGGTGGCCCTGGGCTTCGGCTTCCGCTGCGGGTTCCTGGGGCTGCTACACATGGAGATCATCCAGGAGCGGCTGGAACGCGAGTACCAGCTGGACCTGATCACCACCGCGCCGGGTGTGCGCTATCACATCACGCTGACGGACGGGCGGGAACTCGAGGTCGACAACCCCTCGCGCTGGCCCGAGCCGCAGAGCATTGCCAGCATCCGCGAGCCGGTGATCGCCGCTAAAATCCTCACCAACGAGGAGTACGTCGGCGGCATCTTCAAACTCGTCGAGGAGAAGCGCGGCAAGCAGATCAACTTTGAGTACGTGACGCCCACACGCGTGATGCTCACCTACGAGCTGCCGTTGAACGAGATCGTGCTCGACTTCTACGACCGGCTGAAGTCGATTTCGCGCGGGTATGCGTCGCTCGATTACCAACTCGCGGGCGAGTGGGAGTCGCCGATGGTGAAGCTCGACATTCTGGTCTCGGGTGAACCGGTCGACGCGCTCTCCATCATCGTGCACCGCGACCACGCCTACGAGCGCGGAAAGGCGCTGGTGTCGAAGATGCGCGAGCTCATCCCGCGGCAGCAGTTCGAAGTAGCCATACAGGCGGCGATAGGGGCCAAGGTGATTGCCCGCGAGACCGTGAGCCCGTTGCGCAAGAACGTGCTGGCCAAGTGCTATGGCGGCGACATCACGCGCAAGCGCAAGCTGTTGGAGAAGCAGAAAGAGGGCAAGAAGCGCATGAAGCGGATCGGGAAGGTGGACATTCCGCAGGAGGCATTCTTGGCGGTTTTGCGCGTCGGCGAGGATCAGCAGAAGTAAGCGAGCGTTTTCTCGGTCCGAAGGGGTTGTTACAAAACCTTCATAACCGATTGTGGAAACCGTGCCGGACGGCCTGACCACGGCGGGCGCGCCAATCAACGCATTCGCGGAAAACCCTTCATGGATGTTCCCCTTGATTAAAAAGGAATTATGTCTATTATCAGAGTGGGTTGAAGGTTGGCAAGAGCGGAATTTAGGCCTTTTCCTGTGGGTTTAAGGAAAAAATCCACAGATTTTTCCACAGGATCTAGATTTGGCTGCATTAAGCAGCTTGGTTACATAGCACGGCTTCATTCGTGCCAAAATTGGCAGAAATTATAAGGGTTTAAATCCCTGAGGCTGACTTCCGTTACCCGAACGCTATTTAGGCAACCAGTTCTAGGGATGCAAAGGGCCGCCAGGGCAAGGCAGCTCAGGCCTACCGCACCAGCAACGAAGACCGGCGGCCATCTCCTTGCGAAAGCAAGGATCGCGGCCTAGGGCCTGTTCACACTATTGGAGTGGATGGCGTTGCGAGCGAAAATTCGGCCAGACGAGGCGACGGCCGAAGGCTGTGGCAGGCCCCACCGTCGAGGCCGGCAACGAAGTATGGCCGGATTTTCGCCGCAACCCGAAGGGACGGA
>Ga0187865_1000650_pt1 | contig 46330 bp, 41 predicted proteins | sample June2016WEW_11_1_2_FD_132989 | JGI IMG/M metagenome (GOLD analysis project Ga0187865, IMG submission 132989) | Peatland microbial communities from SPRUCE experiment site at the Marcell Experimental Forest, Minnesota, USA - June2016WEW_11_100 | ecosystem: Environmental > Terrestrial > Soil >...
ATGAGCCGCGGCGGCTCACAACACACGATGAAAATGGATTCTGTCCGGCACGAGGAATCAACAACTTACGTTCCATTTTCGGAAGAGGCAGCGAATTTCGCAAAGGCGGCGAAATTCGAAGCCAGTCCCCGGTTTGCAAGCGTCACCGCGGCACGTAGGTCCGCAGGAAGCGCGCGTGGGTTTCCGCATGAAGCGCGGGCTGCTCGACCGCCTCGGGGAACAGCCATGCCTCGCCCGGCTGGAAAGGCTCTCCTTGGATGGCGCCGCGGCCTTCCACGCAGATCCAGATCTGGCATTGTTCGGGCGCAGGCGTGTGCGGCACGCTTGGCGTCAGGCGCACCAGCTCGGTTACGAAATGGCGGCAGCGCACCAATTCGTCGCAGCCTTCGGAAATGGGCGTCGGGCGCGCGGCGCCGGGGTGCACGCCCAAATCCGCAATGGCGACGGCTTTCTCCACGTGGAGCTCCCGCGGGCGGCCGTAATCCCACAGGCGCCAGGTCACGTCCGAATTCCGCTGGATTTCGCACAGCACGATGCCAGCGCCGATGGCGTGCACGGTGTGGGCCGGCGTGAAGTAGGTCTCGCCGGGCTTGACCGGAGACCACTTGACGAGCTGCTCGACCTCACCCGTCCGAGCGGATTCCAGCAGCCGCTGGCGCGTGATGGGCCGGCGGAACCCGAGCGCGATGGCCGCGCCCGGTTCGGCGTCCAGGATGTACGACATTTCGGTCTTGCTATCCGGATGCACCTGCACGGAGAGGCGCTCGGAAGTGAAGATCAGCTTGAGCAGGAGGGGAAGCTCCTGGCCGGCGAGGTACCAGGCCTCGCCAATGGGCGTTTCCGAATCCGGAAACCAGGGCTCGAGGCGGGTCTTGCCCCACACTTTTTCGCGGAGAGAAGGCGTAAGGCGGATGGGCTTCTCCATACTTATGAGTTCCCGACGATGAACTGGTGGATGCGGTCGAGGCCCCGCTTCAGGTTCTGCATGGAAGCGGCGTAGGAGATGCGGATGTGGCGATCGACGCCGAACGCCTCACCGGGGACCACGGCCACACGGGCCTCCGCCAGCAGCCGCTCCGAAAGCTCGAGCGAGGTCCGGATGCCGTTCTTGCCGAGCGCCGCCGACACGTTCGGAAAGGCGTAGAACGCGCCCCGCGGCTCGGCGCATTTCACCCCGGGAATGGCGCGCAGGCGTTGGATCACAAAATCACGGCGGAGGCGGTAATCGGCGAGCATGGCGGCCACGGAATCCTGCGGACCGCTCAGCGCTTCCACGGCGGCCTTTTGGGAGATGGAGCAGGGGTTCGACGTCGAGTGGCTCTGCAGCTTGGTCATGGCGGTGACAATGGGCGCCGGCACCAGCCCATAGCCGATGCGCCAGCCCGTCATGGCGTAGGTTTTGGAAAGCGTTCCCGCCACCAGCACCGACTGTTTGGCTCCGGGCAGCGCCGCCACGGAAAACGGCTGGCTGTCATAGAGAAACTTCGAATAGCACTCGTCGGTCATCAGGTAGATGCCGCGCGCGGAGGTCAGCTTGAAGAGCTTTTCGAACTCGCTCAAATCCATCACCGCGCCGCTGGGGTTACAAGGCGAGTTGACGATCACCATTTTGGTGCGCGAGGTAAGGTGCGGCTCAATCGTCGAGGCGGTGAGAGCAAAGCCCTTCTCCGCGCCGGTATCGGCGAAGACGCACGTGCCGCCGGCGTAGTGGACGACGTCTCGATACGTCACCCAGTAGGGCACGGGGATGACGACCTCGTCGCCGGGGTCCACCAGCGCCTGCATGAGGTTGAAGACGAGGTGCTTGCCGCCCACCGTGATGAGGCACTCGCTGGGCTGGTAATCGGTCCCGAAGTCCCGGTTGTGGCGATCGCAAACGGCCTGCCTCAGCTCGGCGGTGCCGCCCGCCGGCGTGTACTTGGTAAAGTTCCGCTGGATGGCGCGGATGGCGGCCCGCTTGATGTGATCGGGCGTGGGGAAATCCGGCTCGCCGGCCCCGAAGTCCACCACATCGACGCCTTGAGCGCGAAGCCTTTCGGCGTCGGCCGCCACTTTCATGGTGGAAGACACGCTGATGGAAGAGATGCGTTGCGCGATTCGGTTGGCTACTGCCGGCATGCGCTTGAGGTCTAAACCCCTCTCCGTTTGATTTTAGACAGCCGGCGGTGCAGCCGCGCTTCCACAACGGGCGGCACCAGTCCGGTGATGCTCCCTCCCAGGCCGAAGACTTCCTTTACCAGGCGGGAGCTGATAAAAGAATAGGCTTCGTTGGCCATCATGAAGACGGTTTCAATTTCAGGGCGCAGGCGCCGGTTCATGAGGGCCATCTGCAACTCGTATTCGTAATCGGAAATCGCGCGGATGCCGCGCAGCAGCACGGTAGCCGAGTGCGCGGCGGCATGATCCACCAGGAGACCGTGGAACGAATCCACTCCCACGTTGGGGTAGACGCCGACCACCTCGCGCAACATTTCCATGCGCTCTTCCACCGAGAAGAGCGGCTCCTTGGTCTCATTTCGCAAAATGGAGACGATCAGCCGGCCGAACATGCGCGAGCCGCGCTGGATGAGGTCGAGATGCCCATTGGTGATGGGGTCGAACGATCCCGCGTAGATGGCGATGACGCTACGTGGCTTTCGAGACAACGTAACAATTCTAGCGAAAACGGCGGGGCGGCGGGGGCGGTCATTTCTTCTTCGGGGCGGGCGGCGGAGGTTCGGGAACGGGGACGCCAAAATGGATGGTGGATTCGCTGCTATACTCCCGGCAGCCGGTGAACTCGATCGTGTTTTTCTTCTCGACGCCATAGAAGTCGGTGACCACGGTCTCCGAGGATTGCGGCAGGAGCGGATCCGACGAACCAATGTGTGTGCGCGCATAGTCGATGGAGGTGGTGAGGTCGCGCATAAGAAGCATGGGCGGCAGATCGACGGCCTGCTCCTCGATGCGCACCAGATCGAGAGTTTGCGGATCCACCCAAAACGTGCCCCGCAAGCCGGCCGGGCCTTTGCTTTCGCCGGATTGCACGGTGAAACCGGCGGTCATCGCCGATTCTTCGAAATGGAACCCGAACGTCGTTCCGGTAACTATCCCCTCTTGCGGGAGCGGGGTGATCCGGGCCACGTCCCGTACAAAGAGGTTGAGGGGCGCCGTGGCAAAGGCGCCGGAACTGATGACGCCTTCGCTGATGAAGACGCGCAAATCCTGGTCTTCAAACCGCGCCGCGCCCTGCCGCGCGAGTAGTTCCTTGCCGCCCGCCGAAGCCACTTCCAGGCGCAACGTATCGACCGGCCTGAAAGATTCGCCATTGCGAGGCTTCTCGAAGCGGTGGATGGTTTCCAGGCACACGTAGTCGGGAATGTGCTCGAAAGTGGCGCGCCCGTGCTGTTTGACGCGCGCCAGCAACAGGACCCATGGCGGCAGGTCCTGGCCGGGCAGGGCGGCCGTCAGGAGAACGGCCAAGACAACGCTGACGGACAGCGGCTTCACTTCGGCTCGCTCCCCGACTCGCGGCAGCCGGTGAACTCGAGGGTGGTCTTCCTTTGCCCGCCGCGGGAGTCGGAGACGACCGTTTCCGCGGATTGTGGCAACAGCGCGTCGAAGGAGCCGATGCGCGTCCGGCCATAGGTGATGGCGATGGAGATGTCGCGGATGCCAAGGCGCCTCGGAAAACCGGCCGCATGCTCCTCGATGCGCAGCAGATCCAGCGTTTCGGTGTCCACCCAGAACGTCCCGCGCACGTCCGCGGCGGCCTCGTCCCGGCCTGCCCGCGCGGTGAAACAACTCAAGTCCGCCGGCATTTCGAAATCGTAACGGAGCGCCGCTCTTCCGAGGACCCGATCTTCCGCCGACCACGCGATCCGGGCACTGTCATACACGAAAACGTTGCGCACCAGCGACGCGGAAACACCGGCGGCGGGAAACCCGTGGCCGGCGACGACTACCACATCCCGTTCGCAGAGCCTCCGTACCACCGCCAGCGAGGCTGTTTCCGGCTCGCTCCCCGAAGCCACTTCCAGGTTCTCGGCGCCGGCCGGCGTGAAGGACGGAGCGTTCCGCGGCTTCTCGAAACGGTTGACGGTTTGCCGGCACACATGGCTGGGAATGTGCTCGAAGCAGTCGCGCCCGTGCTGCTTGACCCGAGTCGCCAAGTCGGATTGCGGCTGGTCCTGGCCGGGCTGGCCGGTCCCGGCGGACCCCCTGCAGTGGGAGAACTCAATCAGATTTCTCTGCTGAGCGCCGGAAAAATCGGTGGCGACCAGTTCCGACGAATGCGGCAACAGCACATCCGAGGAGCCGATGCGCGTGCGCTCGAAGGCGATGGTGCTGACGATATCGCGTATGTTCAGGCCCGGCGGGAGATCCACGGCGTGTTCCTCGATGCGCACCAGATCCAGGGATTGCGCATCCACCCAAAACGTGCCCCGCACGCCCACCGTTGTCTCGATTCCACCGGACTGGACCCGGTAGGCGCCCGACACCTCAAAACCGAACCGGAGCAGCGCTCCGTCGTGCAAGTCCGTGTCCGAGGGAACGGTGATGCGCCCGGCGTCATGCACGAAGAGGTTGAGCGGCGTGGCCATAAGAGCGCTGGAGCCGATCGGTGTCTCGATAGCGAAGGCAGCCGTACCGGCGGGAGTGAAGGACGGGCGACTGGCGGTCTGCTGGCACGCGTAGTCGGGAATGTGCTCGAAGCTGGCGCGCCCGTGCCGTTTGACGCGCGCCAGCAACAGGACCCATGGCGGCAGGTCCTGGCCGGGCAGGGCAGCCGCCAGGAGAACCGCCAGCGCAACGCCCATGGACAACGGCTTCACTTCTTCTTCTCCTACGGGGCAGACCCAACCGCCCGCTATTTCTTCTTGGGAGCCGACGGGGGCTCCGGAACAACCGGGCCAAAATGAACGACCGACTCGCTACGGTACTCCCGGCAACCGGAGAATTCAACCAGGTTTTTCTGCTGGACGCCGGCAGAATCGGTGACAACCAGTTCCGACGAATGCGGCAACAGCACATCCGAGGAGCCGATGCGCGTGCGCCGGTAGGTGACGGTGGTGACGGCATCGCGGATGCTGAAGCCCCGCGGGAGATCCACTTGGCGTTCCTCGATGCGCAGCAAATCCAGGGATTGCGGATCCACCCAAAACGTGCCCCGCACACCGACCATTGCCTTCACTCCGTGAGACTGGACCCGGTAGGCGCCGGCCAGCGCCGACACCTCAAACTCGAACCGGAGCGTCTTTCGGTCGGACAGCCCGGCCTCCGAGGGCACGGTGATCCTGCCGGCGTCATGCACGAAGAGGTTGAGCGGAGTCGCGGAAAAGTCGCCGGAGCCGATCAGACCCTCGGCGGCGAAGTCGGTTACCTCGCCGTCATGAAATCGCGCCTCGCCTTTTCGCGAGAATAGCTCCTTGCCGCCCACCGAAGCCACTTCCAGTTGCAGCGTGTCGATCGGCCTGAAAGATGCGCCATTGCGAGGCTTCTCGAAACGGTCAACGGTTTCCAGGCACACGTAGTCGGGAATGTGCTCGAAAGTGGCGCGCCCGTGCTGTTTGACGCGCGCCAGCAACAGGACCCATGGCGGCAGGTCCTGGGCGGGCAGGGCGACCGTCAGGAGAACAGCCAAGGCAACGCTAACGGGGAGCGGCTTCACTTCGGCTCGCTCCCAGACTCGCGGCAACCGGTGAACTCCAGCGTGGTCTTCTTTTGCCCGCCCCGGGGATCGGAGAAAACCGTTTCCGCGGATTGCGGCAACAGCGCCTCGGAAGAGCCGATGCGCGTCCGGCCATAGGTGATGCCGACGGCGATGTCGCGGATGCCAAGGCGCCGTGGAAAGCCGGCCGCATGCTCCTCGATCCGCAGCAGATCCAGCGTTTCGGCGTCCACCCAGAAGGTCCCGCGCACGTCCGCGGTGGCCTCCGCCGCGCCTGCCCGCACGGCGAAACAACTCAAGTCCGCCGGCATTTCGAAATCGTAACGGAGCGCCGCTCTTCCGAGGACCCGTTCTTCCGCCGACGGCGTGATCCGGGCATTGTCATACACGAAAACATTACGCACCAGCGAAGCAGAAACGCCGGCGGCGGGGAAACCGTGGTCCGCGACGACTACCCGATCCTGGTCGCAAAACCTCGGCGCCACCGCCAGTGAGAGCGTGTCCTGCTCGCCTCCCAAAGCCATTTCCAGGCTCTCGGCGCCGGCCGGCTTGAAGGACGGAGCGTTCCACGGCTTCTCGAAACGGTTGACGGTTTGCCGGCACACATGGCTGGGAATGTGCTCGAAGCTGGCGCGCCCGCGCTGCTTGACGCGAGTCGACAAGTCAGGTAGCGGCGGACCCTGGGCGGGCTGGGTGGGCCCGGCGGATTCCCGGCAGCCGGAGAACTCAGCCAGGCGTCTCTGTTGGACGCCGGAAGGATCGGTGACAATCAGTTCCGACGAACGCGGCAACAGGGCATCCGAGGAGCCGATACGCGTGCGTCCGTAGGTGGTGGTTCTGACGATATCGCGGACCTCGAAGTCTGGCGGGAGATCCACGGGGTGTTCCTCGATGCGCATTAAATCCAGGGATTGCGAATCCACCCAGAACGTGCCTCGCACGCCGACCATTGTCTTGCCTTCACCCGACTGGACCTGGTAAGCGCCGGCCAGCGCCGGCACCTCAAAATTGAACCGGAGCATGGTTCCGTCGTGTAGGTCCGCTTCCGAGGACACGGTGATCCGCCCGGCGTCATGCACGAAGAGGTTGAGTGGCGTCGCGGAGATTTCGCCCGAGACGATGAGACTCTCGCTGGTGAGGGCGGCCGGCTGGACCGGAGTGAAGGCCTGGGAACCGAGGGACTTGACAGAGCGGCTGACAGTCTGCTGGCACGCATAGTCGGGAATGTGCTCGAAAGTGGCGCGCCCGTGCTGTTCGACGCGCGCCAGCAGCAGGACCCATGACGGCAGGTCCTGGCCGGGCAGGCCAGCCGCCAGGAGAACGGCCAAGGCGACGCTGACGGGCAGCGGCTTCACTTCTTCTTCCCCGCGATCTGCCACTCGGTGAACGGCGAACGCACACCCCGGATCTTCACGTTCAGGCAATAGGGCACGCCGGAGGCGAAGGCGCGCTGGACGGCGGGGCGAACCTGCTCGAGGCGCTCGATGGTTTCGCCGCCGCCGCCGAACCCCTTCATGATGACGTCGTACGGCGTTGACTGCAACTCGCAAGCAACCGTGACGCCGCCGTAGGCGAAGGATTGCAGCTCCCGCTCCAGGCCCCAGCCGGCGTCGTTACCCACAATGACGACGATGGGCAGCTTGTGGCGCACGGCGGTGTCCATTTCGGCGATGTAGAAGCCCAGCGCGCCGTCGCCGGTGATGACGGCCACGGGCCGCCGGGGATGCGCCAGTTGCAGCGCCAGAGCGTTGGGCAGGGAGGAGCCGATGGCTCCCAGCGGGCCGAGGCGCAGCCAGCCTCCAGGCTCGCGGGCGGGGAGCAAGGCGCGGCCCCAGTGCACGAAATCGCCGCCGTCCCAAGAGTACAGCACGTCGCGCGGCAATGCCTGGCTCAATTCGCGGCAGAGAGCGGCGGGGTGCATGGGGGAGGCGTCGTCGGAGGCAGCCTGGGCGAGTGTGGCCTCCCAATCGCGACGAAGCGCGCGCAGGCGTTCGAGCCAAGGGCGGCGCGGCCACGGCTGGGGACCGGCGGCTTCGGCCAGGGCTTCGAGCGCCAGGCGGGCATCGGCGCAAATGGCGGCATCGAGCCGGCGATTCAGGCCCAGTTCCTGGGGGTGAATATCGATCTGGATGAATCGGGCGTCCGGCGGAAACAGGCGCGACCCGCCCAAGGCGAGGCGGTAATCGATGCGTTTGCCGACGATCAGGAACAGGTCGGCTTCGCGGAAGGCGGTGTGAACGGCGTGGTTGAGCGCGGGGTCGGCGTAGCCCATGACGAGCGGGTGGTCGTCGGAGACCGTGCCACGACCCATGGTGATGGTGTAGAGGGGGATTTGCGCGATTTCGATGAAGCGGCGGAGGGCCTCTTCCGCGCGCGCCCACCAGACGCCGCTGCCGGCGATGAGGATGGGGCGCTGGGCGGCGCGGAGAAGGGCGATGGCGCGGTGGATGTCGGGGGCAGGAAAAGACACCGGCGGCAAGGGGGTGCCCTCTGGGCCCGGCGCTACAACGGGCGCGACGGGCGCGACGGGCGCGGCCAGTAAATCCACGGGGATGGTTAAGTGCACGGCGCCCTTGCGGCCGCTATCGGCTTCGGCGTAGGCGCGCTGGAGGTACGACGGGATGTGCGCGGCATCGGGCACTTCGGCGGCCCACTTCACCACAGGGCGGGCCATGGCCACCTGGTCGATGTCCTGAAAAGCCTGGCGGCCAGCCAGGGTGCTGGGGCGGCTGCCGCTCACCGCAATCAAAGGACTGCCGGCGAGGTTGGCGGTGGCCACGCCGGTGAGTGAGTTGGTGTGGCCGGGGCCGCCGGTCACCAGCGAAAGCGCGGGCTTGCGGTGAATCCGCGCCCAGGCGTCGGCGGCGTGGGTGACGCCGGATTCGTGCCGCATATCGATGATGCGGATGCCGCGGCGGACGGCGACGGCCAGCACTTCGTTGAGGTGATCGCCGACCAGCGTGAAGAAGGTCGCAACGCCCAACCGCGCTGCCGCTTCGACAAACAACTCCGCTCCGCTTGGCATAGAAGTATTCTAGAACTTGTGAGCCTCAGAATCCTGGTTACGGGCGGCGCCGGATACATCGGCGCACACACCGTGCGCCTGCTGCTCGAGCAGGGGCACGATGTCACGGTAGTCGACGATCTTTCCAAGGGGTATCGGCACAACGTGCCCGCCGGCCGCCTCGATGTGCTGGACGTTGCCAATACCAGCGCCATGGCGCAGCTCATGCGCGAAAAGCGGCCGGAGGCGGTGATCCACTTCGCCGGCTTCATTGCGGTGGGCGAATCGATGCGCGAGCCGGAGCGGTATTTCACCAACAATGTGGGCGGCTCGCTCTCCCTGCTCACGGCGATGGTGCAGGCGGGCGTCAAGCACGTGGTCTTTTCGTCCACGGCGGCGGTGTACGGGAATCCGCATACCAACCCGATTCTGGAGACCTTTCCCATCCAGCCGGTGAGCCCCTACGGCGAATCCAAGGTGATGGTGGAGACGCTGCTCGGGTGGTTCGACCGGATCCACCAGCTTACCAGCGTCTCTCTGCGCTACTTCAACGCCTCGGGCGCCGATCCTGGAGGCCAGTTGGGCGAAGAACACGAGCCCGAGACGCACCTGCTCCCCCTGCTGCTGCGCGCGGTGATTACGGGAAGCCCGATCACGGTTTTCGGGAACGATTACGACACGCCCGACGGCACCTGCATTCGCGACTACATCCACGTGAACGACCTGGCGCAGGCGCACATCCTGGCCGTGGAGTACTTGCTGGGCGGCGGCGCAACCGACCAGTTCAACGTGGGCACCGGGACCGGCCACACGGTAATGGAAATGATCCGGGTGGTGGAGGAAGTGACCGGCCAGAAGGTTCCGTACGTGGTGGGCCCGCGCCGGGAAGGCGATGCGCTCAGCCTGGTCGCAGCCGCAGGCAAGCTGCGGACCAAGCTGGGCTGGCGGCCGCAATACACGGAGCTGCGGACGATCGTCGAGCACGCGTGGAGGTTCGCGAAGACGCGTGCGATTGAGAGTCTGCCATAATCGCATCATGAAGCGGGAATCGGTTCGCACCACCGTCGACATACCAACTTCGATGTACCGGCAACTCAAGGAACAAGCCGCCGCCCAGGGACGGCCCGCGCGCGCGCTGATCCTGGCCGGCATCGAGAAGGTTCTGTTGCGCAGCCAGCGGCCTCATCCCCGGCGAGTGCAATTTCCTCTGATCCGCTCCAAAGGCCCGAAGGTGAACCTGACCAACGAGCGGATCTATGAATCGGTTGCATTCCCCTGATGGCAACGTGTGGCTGGCGTTGCTCTGGGACCGTCACGGGAATGCCGGCAGGGCTCGCGAGGGGTTTGGAGGGTGTGACGTCAAGAGCATGGTGGGCGCCTGGGAGGTATGGGACCAACTTTGGTCCGATGATCGCATCGCAATGCTACCGGAACCAGACGGCCTTGAGCCGCGTCTGCGTGTCCATTCACGGCTCGGCAGCGCATCGCCCAAAGTGTGGGCCGATGCGTATCTTGTGGCATTTGCTTCGGCGGCGGGACTGAAACTGGTCACCTTCGATCGCGCGTTGGAATCGCGCCCGATTGAAGTGCTGGTTCTTAGGTCCTCCGATACGGTTCACTTAAGAGGTGACATTCCGGCACTTCCCATATGCCGCGAGGCCGGCCGGTGGGGATGAGGGCGGTTGGCGACAGCTATGGCTCCACCTTTTGGGGGCTGATCTCCCAGGGACGGTCTGGGTCGCGCTGCGCACTTTCCGGACAAGTCCGTTTCCCGACCATCCGGTTCTTGCGACGGGAGCAGCGGTCTCCAAGAATTTGGCCTCGATTCTTTCCGAGTGGGCCAACCGTCCAGAATCGCCGTACCCGTCTGACAACGGCCCTGCGTGAGAGTGGCATCCGAATCGAGACAGAGGCGAAACCGGGAGAAAACTGGCGGCCGCCCCATCTGCCCCAATTTCTGGTTGTCATTTCGTTCAACTCGGAGCCATGGAAGCGTGCTTACGTGCCCTCGACCCGCGAACGAAACCATCACGTTGACGGGCAGAGCACGACACTCTGCGCTCATCATCGGTGACCGGGTTGCTTCAACGGTGAGCGACGATCCAGTCCAGGATCGGCTTCCACACCAGCGTTTCGGCATCATCCGCGAGGACCGTATCGGCATGCCCGAAGTCCTCCTGGCGCTTGTCGTCCGGTTGGAGTTGTACCAGGACAGTCTTCACATCCTTGCTCTTAGTGAACGTGGTCGTGTAGAAACCGGCCTTTCCGATTCCTCCCGCCGCTCCTACGTGGAGAATCGGAATTGCGATCTGGTCGAGATGCTCGGTGAACGGCGCGTTCGTCTGGCCGCACCACAATAAGTCCCCATCGACATCTTGCCGGACAGGGTAGTGGGGTGGAGCGTTCTGGAGCACATCCAGCCAGACCCGGGCATTGCTGTACCGGAGGTCGCTGGGAACCCCGTTTTCGTCGAGATACCCCCCGACGAAGTGCCAGAATTGCCCGGTTAAGAGTTCGGTGCTGGTTCCGAAGAACAGGGCGGCCTGGTAGTTGGTCATGCCCGGAATATTATCCGACGGATCTTTGGGCGCGGACAGGGCCAAGCCGCTTAGTTGCTTCAAAAAAAGACCGGAGTCGTCGCTGTAGACGCCGGAATCGAGAGTCGCCTGGTCGGTTGCGAGAGCGTCGCAGGAAGAGGCGCGGTCGGCTTCCTTCTCGAGCTTCATACCAATGTCGAGGGCAATGAGCCCCTTGAGGTTGCGCAGAACATCCGGCTGCTGAGTCTCTTGGCTGGCGAGCGAGTAGCCGACCATCCCGCCCCAGCAAAACCCGAGCAGATGGAGCGGACCGTAATCCTGGCCGCTCCATGCCCGCAAAAACCGGACTATGGACAGGGCGATCTCCGCGTGCTGGACGTCCTTTTCGAGACCCCAGTCCTTCATGAAGTTCAAATCGGTTGTTTCCGGTGGAACCAGGGCCCACCCGTAGTCCATACCCCAAACGTCGACGTCGTTTTTCGCCAGGAACACCGCGATTGAGTGATCCGAGGGGACGGCCTGAGAAATCAATGGCGCCATGAAGATCTCCTCGAAATAGTTGGGACTACCGGGGAGCAAGAACACCCCATTCAGGGTTTGGGGCGTGTGACCCGGGATTAGCTCTTTCACGACCCGGTGCAGTCGGATCACGTCAAACTGACCCGACCCCACGCGCACATCGTAGGTGTAGTGGGAGATGTTGTCCGGCAACACCACCCGTCCCGCATTCCTGACCGCCACACCAGCGAACGCATGCTCCGCGGCCGGCAAGGCCCCACGGCCCTGTTGCGGCGCGGCAAACGCCAATGTGATGCTGAATATGGCGGTGACCATCCAGCGTACAAACGTTTTCATATCGTACCTCCGTTGCTTGAACAAGCTTTTCACGCGCCAAGCGTTCTTGGAATGAACGGCGTCTGATCATTGCATGAAATGTTCACGAACGGCCAAGTGGAAGAGAAGCGCACCAGGGTCGCAAGCAACCATGTAATCGTAGTCTGCTCAACGAGTTATACTTTGTGGAGGCGGAAATCTGCTCTATGCCTGCCCGTGCTCCATCGCCGCCGCGAACGCGCTTTGGCAGCTTTGAGTTGGACCTGGCCTCAGGGGAACTCTCCAAAGACGGTCAGAAACGAGCACTTCCGCCGAAGGCCTTTGAAGTGCTCAAGGCCTTGCTCGAGCGGCCCGGCGAAGTTGTCACGCGGGAGGAATTGCGAGGGAGGCTTTGGGCTGCCGATACCTTCGTTGAGTTCGACGACAGCCTGAACCACGCGGTCAAGAAACTCCGGCAGGCGCTAGGAGACTCGGCCGAGGATCCCGAGTTCATCGAGACCCTGCCTCGGTACGGTTACCGCCTCATCGCCTCGAGGGCCCGCGCGCCGGAACCGGGGCCGAGGATCCGGTCTCTAGCCGTGCTACCCTTGACCAATCTTTCAGATGACCCGCAGCAGGAGTACTTCGCTGACGGAATGACCGACGCCCTCATCACCGACGTATCGACGATCCGGGCAGTGAAGGTCATCTCCCGCACCTCGGTGATGCGGTACAAAGGGGCGAGGAAGCCGCTGCCGCAGATCGCGCGGGAGCTGAGAGTGGACGGAGTGATCGAGGGCACCGTTCAGCGCTCCAACGGACAGGTGCGGATTACGGTGCAGCTCATTCATGCTGCCACCGACACCCACTTGTGGGCGGGGAGCTATGAGCGCGACTTTCGGGATGTGCTGAGCTTGCAGGGCGAGGTGGCCCGGGCCGTGGCGCGGGAGATCAAGGCTGCGCTGACACCGGAGGAAGCAACCCGCTTGGTCTCCGCCCGCCCAGTCTCTTCTGCGGCCTACGAGGCCGATCTTAAGGGGCAGTTTCATTGGTACAAGCTTTCTCCAGGGCACCTGGATAGAGCCCTCAGCTATTTTCAACTCGCCTTGGAAGAGGACCCCAACTACGCGCTGGCGCACGTAGGAATCGCCAACGTCTGGCTGGCGCGGGGCGATGCCGGATTCATGCCGCCCGGTGAGGCGTTTCCGAAAGCGAGAGCGGCCGTCTTGAGAGCTCTGGAGCTTGATGGGGAGCTCGCCGAAGGTCACATCGCTCTCGCCAATGTCACGGCGCTCTACGACCGGGATTGGCCCGCCGGCGAGCGCGAATTCCGGCGCGCTATCGAGCTCAATCCCAACAGTGCGGATGGTCATTTCATGTACGCCGACTTTCTGATCTCGATGAAACGTACGGAGGAGTGGGCGGTCGAGATGCAACGAGTTCTGGACCTGGACCCCCTAAACCCCTTTTTTCAGTGTTTCTATGGGTGGCACCTGGTGTACCTCCACCAGTGCGACGACGCTATCTTGCACTTCCGTGAGGCTCTTGCAGCCGACCCGGGTTTTTCGTCGGCGCACATGGGGCTTTGGGGTGCCCTCTACAGGAAGGGAATGCATGAGGACGCTCTGGCGGAAGCCGGGAAGTTCTTTGCCGTTCTGGGCGACCATGAAGTAGAAAATGCCCTGAGGCGCGGCTATGCGGAGGGTGGCTACTCGAGAGCGATGCACTTCGGGGCGGAGATGCTGGCAAAGCGTTCCAGGCAATGCCACGTTCCGGGTGTGCGCATTGCACGATTGTATGCCCACGCGGGAGAGAACGATCAGGCGATGGAATGGCTGCAAAGCGCCTTTGAGCAGCGTGAAACGCCCTTGATGCATCTCAGCGTAGCCTGGGATTGGGACGCCCTGCGCGACGACCCACGCTTCCGGGATTTGCTGCGTCATGTCGGCTTGCCGGAATGACGGGTGGCCGGTAAGTCCATGTGGGCTTATCGGAAAGTGCCCCACTCAGTACGATTAGCGAACACCATTGTCTTCAGGACGGATCGCACTAACCGGGCGGAGGATCGCAAGGCCGATCTGCCCGTGCAGATTCTCATCGGGCGAGGCGACGTCGCCGCCGCCGAACCAGACGCGGATGACGCCGCCGGCCACTTCCACCGTGGGGTCGCAGACGACCTTCGCATCCCACGGCTGGCTGCCGGCGAAGACTATGGGGAGCTTCCGCCAGTGGACGCCGTCGGTGGAGCGCGCCAGACCCAGACGGCGGTTCTCGGCGGTGTCGCGGCCGGTGTAGAGCATCCAGTAGAAACCGTGCGAATTCCATACGGCCGGCTCGCCAAGACCGTTTTCGTCGAACGCGCCGGCGCCGCCCAGTTCCAGGACCGGGTTGGCGCGGAGCTTCTCCCAGCGGACACCGTCCGTGGAACGCGCGACGCCGAGGCGCTGGCGACGAGCGCGGTCCTGGCCGAGATAGAAGAGATAGAAATACGGCTCGATGCGAACCACGCAGGGGTCGGCCACGCCGTATTCGTCCCAGCTTCCGTACGGACCCGGCTCGAGCACTGGTTTCGGCTCTTTGCGCCAGGAGTGAGTATCCGCAGCGCGAGCCAGGCCGATGCGGGGCCTCTCCCTCGGGCCGGCCTGATACCAGTACCAGCATTGGTTTTCATACACGAGCGCGGAGCCGTTGGCGGCGATGTAAGAGCCTTCCCAGGTTCGCGGATCGGGGGAGAGGATGACACCGAGCTTTACCCAGTGAATGCCGTCGCCAGAGGTGGCGAGGCCAGTGCGCCAGGTGCGGCCGTCGAAGCCGGAGTAGAAGTTCAGGAGGGGCCGGGGGCCGGGGGCCGGGGGCCAGGGGCCGGGGGCCAGGGGCCAGGGGCCAGGGGCCAGGGGGCGAGAGATTACGGATGGGTTGAGGACGTCGTGAGACTCCCAGGCGTCACCGCCAGTAAGCACAGGCTCCGGCTGCGCTTCAAAGGCGAACGTCATATTGGGATCGCCGCCCGAAACCGGCGGCAGCGCAAAATCGGCGTAGCGCCCACACCCCGAACAGGCGAGAAGCCCGAGGAGCAGGCATGTGGTTTCCCTGGCCCCTGGCCCCCGGCCCCCGGCCCCTGTCATTGTAAGGGTATCCGAAACTTCAAACCGGCGCCGCGGCCGGGGTGCGATTCCAGTTGCAGGTCCGCATTCAGAGAGCGCGCGCGCCGCTTGAGACTGGCGGGGCCCAGCCGCAGCATTTCGAGCTCTTCCAGCGTGTATGTTCCGGCGAAGTTGAAACCGTGGCCGTTGTCGTCGACCGAAATCTCGAGGCCGCGATCGGTTTTCTCCATGGTCACGGCCACGCGCGTGGCGCCGGCATGCTTCTGGACGTTATGCAGCGCTTCGCGAAGCATCTGCAACACCTCGGCGGTCACTTCCTGCGGCAGCCCGACGGGGGTATTGGTTCCCAGAAACGTCACCGGAATGCCGCTTTCCTTTTGGAAGGATTCGGCGGTGCGCCGGGCGGTGGCCACCAGGCTGGCGCCATCCATGTCCACCGGACGCATGCTGTGGAGGAATACCCGCAGGTCGCGGATTTGGGATTGCGCCAGCGTCTGCAACTCCATGAGGTCCTGCATGCCCGCATGGAAGTCGCGCTCGAGAAGCTTGCGCAGGATCTCGAGGCGCATTTGCAGACTGATGAAGCTCTGCAGCGGGCCATCGTGGAAGTCCGACGCGATTCGCTGGCGCTCCGCCTCGCGGGCTTTCTCCGCGCCCTTTTGCACTTCTCCCAACTTTTCGTTCAATTGCTCGATGCGGGCGTTCCGGCGGCGTTTGTGGACCGCGTAACCACAGGTCAGGGCGCCGGCCACAAGTACACCCCGGGTGCCGTCATAAGGGAGTACAGCGCAGAAGACCGCGGCGACGGCCACAACCATCGCCACTTCCACGGGCCCGTAAAACGCCAAAGCTTCGGCCAGAAGATAAAAGAAGAAAACGGAAGCCTGCCATAGGCGGTCGCCGCCGAAGCTGACCAGGGCCAGGAAGTAAACCGCGTCGCAGAACAGGGCCAGCAGGCCCATCAGGCCGCCCGGCCTGATGCCGCGGACCGCCACGACGAGGCTGAGGACCAGGTACAGCACCAGCAAGCCATAGAAAACCACAAACGGAGCCACGTGCAAGGGGTAAAAGTAGCTGATGCCCAGGGTGGCGGCCACCAGCAAGACCCGCACCCATGCAATCTGACGCGGCCAGTCGAACTTCAGTGGAAACGGCACGTAATCACTTCCGATAGAGATAGAGGGCGTGGCTGCGGCCCTCACCGTCGTCGGCGACGTTTTCGACCTTTTCGGGCGTCCAGTTGCGGAACTCGAAATCGTGAGCCACTACACGAGCGCCTTTCTTCAATTGCTTGTCCAGCAGCGGCTGGACCTTGGTATTGACTGGGTCCGGCAGGAGGTAAACGGTGACCAGGTCCGCAGAGTTGTAGTTCTGCTTGAGGAGATCGCCATTGACGATGTGGGCGTTTCTTTCCAGTCCGAGCTTGCGGATCTTTTCGGTGCTCTGCCTCCAGAGGTCGGCGTCCAACTCCACGCCCACGGCCTCGGCATGGAACTTCTGGGCAGCCATGATGACGATGCGGCCATCGCCGGAGCCCAAGTCGAAGACCTTCTCACCGGCCTTGAGGCCGCCCAACCGGAGCATCTTCTCGACGATGGTTTCCGGCGTGGGATAGTAGGGCGCGAGCTTCTCGGCGTCCGTGTCTTGCGCCGCCAGCGGGGCGCAACAGAGCATGGCAAGCAGGCAGAGTCTCGGCATAACTCTTACGTCAGTCGGACCGTAAACAATTTACCACCGATTGCAGTGTAGCGCCGGGGGCCACCGGCGGTTTTTCGTGGGCACCCAAGAACACCGGTGGCAAGGGGGCGCCCTGTGGGCCCGGCGCTACTTTTCCACGCGACTGTGGAAAAGCCTGTGAAAATGTGCCCGGCCGGCGGCGAAAGATGTCGCTTCGTAACGGGTTTGTGACATTCTGCACCGGAATTCAGCAATTCGCAATTCAGATCCAGACCTTTTCGAGGGGCAGACCGCGCTTGCAGAGTGCGCACTCGGCGCCGGCAGCATAGTAGCGGGCCTCCAGTTTGGCCAGATAGTACAGCGGGAGAGCGCCGAAACCGACGGTCTGCGGCGTCGGCTGGTAGATGATCACCGCCAGCCCAACCACGGTGGCTCCGCGCGATTCCAAAAGCGTTTTCAGCTCCGCGAGCTTGGCGCCGGTGCGCAGGATATCGTCCACAATGACCACCTGCTCGCCGGCCCTGGGCTCCAGGTACTGGCGGAAACGGAGCGGCTCGGCCTCGTGCTGGCGTTCGGCCCAATAGACCTGTTTGGCGCGCATCGCCTCGCACACGCCGTAGGCCACCGGCAGGCCGCCGGTCATCGGCGTGACTATGGAGAGCTGCGGCACGATGGCCCGAATTTCGGGGTTGGCGCGCAACAGCCGGCTCAGCCCCACCGACAACATGCGCTGATGCTGGTAGTAGCGCATGGCCAGCGGGACCTGGAGATACTCGTTGGAATGCAAACCCGTAGGGTATTCGAAATGGCCGTCGCGCAGAGCGCCGGTTTCGCGCAGCACGGCGACGACCTCCTCTTGAGTCGGAATGAGGTGCATAAGGGACCCTTTCAGTTGGCGCCGTGCCCGATGAGCACGCGGGGGATGGTGCGCAGCAGAATCTTCCAATCCAGCGCCAGCGACCAATTATCAATGTACTGCATATCCAGCTTCATCCAGGTTTCGAAATCGACGTTATCGCGACCGGAAATGGCCCACAGGCAGGTGAGACCGGGGCGCATACGCAGGCGGCGGCGCTGCCAGCGCTGGTACCGGTCGACTTCGCCGGGAACCGCCGGACGCGGTCCCACCAGCGACATGTCGCCGCGCAGCACGTTCCATAACTGCGGCCACTCGTCGATGGAGAACTTCCGCAGGTAGCGGCCGATGGAGGTCAGCCGCGGGTCATGCGGAATCTTGAAGACCGTCTCGCGGGTGTTGAGGTGCTCGAGGGCGGGCCGGAGCTCCTCGGCGTTCCGGCACATGGAGCGGAACTTGTAGAACAGGAAGCGGCGGCCATTCAAGCCGCAGCGCACCTGGCGAAAGATTACGGGGCCGGGCGAAGTGAGCCGGATCAGAATCGAAATGGCCGCCATGAAGGGCGCCAGCACCACGAGGCCCGCGGCGGCGATGGCGATATCGATGGCGCGCTTCACCAGCAGGCGGATCTCGTCGTAGGGGGCGGCGGTAAAGGTCAGCAGGGGGGTCGAGCCGAAGCGGTCGAGCGAGACCGTGCTGTTGACGTGCGGAAAGAAATCCACGGCCACGCGGGTGCGCACGCCTTCCTCATCGCAGAGCAGGAAAACCTCTTCCAGGTTGGCGAGGCTCTCGCTGCCCACGGCGAAGATGATCTCGTCCACCACGTGCTGCCGCAGAATGGAGGGCAACTCGCCGATGGGCTGGACTTTGTAGAGGGAACCGAGGGCTATCTCAGAGGGTGCGTTCTCTAATTGTTCGCTCAGGAAGCCGCGCAGGCGGACGCCGTATTCCGCGGACAGCTCGAGCGCCTCCGCCATGCGGATGGCGCGCTCCCCGGTTCCCACCACCATCACGTAATGCGGCGCGGCGAACTCGCGGCGGATCACTCCTACCACGCGCCCGGCTGTAAGCCGAAACAGCAGCAGCAGAACCCAGGCGTAGGCGGAGAACAGGCCCAGGAAGAAGCGGCTGAGGTCCAGGCGCAGGACGTACTCGAACAACACCAGGCACAGTGCGCCATAAGCGCACTGGCACACGGTATCGCGCAAAATCACGCGGGGGTGCCCGGAATGGAGCTTTTCGTAAATCCCGAGCCACAGCCCGATGGTGACCCAGGCGACCAGCGCGAACCCCAGAACCAGGGCCTTGCGCTCGACGGTCAGATAGAAGGTGTGTTCCAGATGCAGGACAGCGCGCGTCTGGTAAGCCGCCTGGAAGGCCAGCGCAGCCAGGATGATGTCGGATAGTCCGAACAAAACACGGGCTTTACGCGGGCGAGTGAACATCCGCAGTTAGGATAGCATGGGGTGGGGAGCGTGCGCCGTGCCGCGCCGGCGGCGGGGCATTGTACATTGGAGGCATGGACATGAACCCGTTGACTCGCAGGTCCTTGGTGAAGAACTCACTGCTGCCGCTGACGGGCATGTTGGGATTACCTTCGATCTCCGCGGCGGTCGAGCAAGCCAGCTCGCCATACCGGCGGCCCAAGCTGAAGATCACGGAAGTTCGCACCGCGGAAGTGCGCGTACACGGATACCAGGTGCATGTGCGCGTGTATACCGACCAGGGCATCGTGGGCCAGGGCGAAACCACGGATGCGGCCGAGGGCAACGTCCCGCTGATCCGGTCCTTTGGGCGCATGCTGATGGGCCAGGACCCGCTGAACATCGAGGCGGCCTTCGAGCGCATCCGCACGAGCGGGATCTTCGCGGGCGCGCAGGGCGGCCAGTACATTACGGCGCTGACGGGGGCCGAAATCGCGCTGTGGGACATCGCCGGCAAGGCCCTGGGCGTTCCCGTCTACCAGTTGCTGGGCGGCAAGGTGCGCGACCGGGTGCGCATCTACTGCGATTCCGGCGCGCGGCGGATGACTCCGGGAGACGAAGCGTCGAAGGCGCGGATCCAGGAAATCCAGGATCTGGGCTTCACGGCCACAAAGATCGACATCGACGACGCGCGCGATCCGGCGCGGTTCGATCGCGTGAACTGGACCGCCTCCAACGCCGAGATCGAGCACATGGTGGCGAAGGTGGCTTTCACCCGGGGGTTGTATCCCAAGAACATCGATCTGGCGGTGGATATGCACGGACGCTACGATGCCACCTCGGGCAAGCGCGTCGCCAAGGAGTTGGAACCGTTCAAGCTGATGTGGCTGGAGGAGCCGGTACCGCCGGAGAACATCGACGCCATGCGCGACGTGCGCGCCTCCACCAGCACGCCCATCTGCTGCGGTGAGAACATTTTCCTGCGGCACGGGTTCCGCGAGATTTTCGAGAAGCACGCCGTGGACATCATCATGCCGGATTTCCAGAAGTGCGGCGGCCTGCTGGAGGCGAGAAAGATTGCGGACATGGCGCACACCTACTACATTCCGGTAGCGCCGCACGCGGTGACTTCGCCCATCGGCATGATGGCCACGGCGCAGGTCTGCGCGGCGATTCCCAACTTCCTGGTACAGGAATGGCACTGGATCGATTCCCCGGCGCTATGGAAGAACTGGGTGAAGGAAGGCGGGATCATCGAGAAGGGATACATCACCTTGCCGGAGCGCGCGGGCATCGGCGTGGAGATGAACGACGGCGGGGCGCGGAAAGCTCAAGTGCCGGGGACGCCGTGGTTCGAAGCGGCTAAGTAGAGTTGAGCAGGGGCGCTATGATGGAGAGGTACCCCTATGATGTCGATCCGCCTGAGCGACGAAATGGAACGCAGGCTGTCCGATCTGGCGGCACGAACGGGCCGGACCAAGGCGTACCACGTCCTCGAACTCATTGAAGACCATATTGACGATCTGGAAGACCGTTACCTGGCCGAAGCGCGTTTAGAAAAGCGGCGTCCCCCGCTCAGTGGCGAGCAACTTCGGAAGAACCTTGGCCTGGATCGTTGAATACGACCCTGAAGTCGAGAGGGACTTGCGGAAGCTCGACCGAAGCATCCAGCGGGAAATCCTCGACTACATGGAGAGCCGAATCGCAACCGAGAGCGATCCGCGCCGTTTCGGAAAGCCGCTGCGCCACAGCAAATACGGACTCTGGCGTTATCGTGTCGGCGATTACCGAATCATCTGCGAGATTCAGGCCAGGCGCCTGGTGGTTCTTGTAGTAGCCGTGGGGCACCGGAGAAACGTTTACGAGTGAGTTCCTGGAGTTCGCCGCCGCCGTTCAGGTCGCAGTCTATCCGCGGGTGACGCTGGCCGGGTCAGACGATGTACTGGGGATGGTTCTTGCGAATCCAGGCTTCTACTTCGCTACGTAACCTTTCGGCGAGTTGCCGAATTTCATCCGCCTCCGTCTCCGACACAGCGCCCGCTCTCTCGTAATCGGCGATATTGCGCTTCTTGCGGAAAACGTCGAACTTCGCGATGGTCGCTGCGCCGGTCCCAAGCGTGAATTCGAGGGATTGAATGACGCGGTAATGATGGTTTGAGCGTTCCGCTTGGTATCCGGCGCACGCCAAGGCGGCGGAGGCAAGTTGCAGGGCGGCGTTATATGCAATGTTGAACTGCCAGTCGGGGATGAGCGCCGGTGTCCGGCAGGCCTCCAGATCCCGATCAGCGACGGCGAGGAGGTCGGCGATTTCCTGCCGGCTCGTCCTGTGCTCCTTGAGCCATCCGAACTTGAGCCAGTCTTGTGAGCTCACCTTCATCGCCTATCAGGAAGATCTTCGGGCCGGCCACGACACTTGAAAGAAAGTGGTGGCCTCCAGCAAGTTTACGACAGAACTCCTCGGTGCGATAGACGGAGGGATTCACCTCGCGCCGGAGCTCGCGCTGCGCCTCAGTGAGGGCCGAAACGACATCCTGCAACGAAATGCGCTCGCCAATGACCATGATGTCGACATCGCTTGCCGCTGTTTCGCCGCCGGTGACCACGGAGCCGTAAATGAAGGCGAATTGAATCTTGCCGTCCAGGGCGGCGAGACCATCCTTTAGGACTTGAGCGACACCGAAGGTCTTGCGAACGAGGCCGTGAAGCTCAGCGAATACCGGGCACCCGCGGTTGGCTTGATAATACGTTTGACGGCCCTCCACCGTCCGGGCGAGAATTCCGGCCCGGGTGAGCTGTTCGAGGTCCCGCTGCACGGCTCCCGAGCCAAGGCCGACGATGCGGATGATTTGACGCTGGTAGAAGCGCTCGCCGGCATGGCCGAAAAGGAGGCGCAATACAGCTTGCCTGGTGGCGCTGAAGAGGGCGGCGCCGATTGTTGCACCCATTTCAGGTACGATAATACCCATTATGGGTTCGGTCGTCAAGCCGGGTTATTGAGGTGGGATCTTGAACCGCGCTTCCAGCTCTTCGGCTTCAGCCGTCCGGCCGCGCTACCAAAGGAACAGGGCATGGTTATGAACGCTGAGGACGGTGTGAGGGTGGTCGGGCCCCAGCGCCAGCAGGTTCGCCTCGTGATCGAGCGAATCGCCGGCGCGTTTGTTCAAAGTTCCGCCCGAAGGTCTACAGTTCTCCCTGAAACAGCCGATCAATTACCTGAAGAAGTTCACCGCAAGGTGAGCTTGGATCACCCAATGAACCATAAACCAAAGCGGGCGGTGCGGTTCCGCCACATGCTGACGTTCGCGGCACTGGCTTTCCTGTGCGCGAATCTCGCCAACGCTACTGCTCCCGATTTCTCCTTCACACTATCCACACCAGACTTCAGGTACCAGGCCGGAGCCGCGTTGCCCGCCGCAACGAAGGTTACTTCTGCTTCTCCGCCATCTTCTTCTCGAGCGCCTGCATCAGACGTGTCTCGACATCGAGCGGGATGGGATACGGGTCCATGCCTTTGTAGATCTGGATAGTCTTCTTGGTGGTGTCGGCGATTACCCAGCAATTCGGGCACTCGGCCATGTGCCGCTCCAACTTGGCCCGAACTTCGGGATCGATACACTCGTCCAGGTAGTCGGTCAGCTCGTTCAGAAAGTCTTTACATGTAAGCAAAGGCGTCGTCTCCCTTGCGTTTGAAGAAACGCGTCAGCTTCTCGCGCAACTGCAAGCGGGCCCGCAACAGCCTGCTCTTCACGGCCGGCACGGAGAGGCCCAGAACGTCGGCTGTCTCCTCGGTGGAAAGCTCGTCGATGTCGCGCAGCACGAAGACCGAGCGGTAGGGCGGCTCGAGGCTCTGAATCGCGGAATCCAGGATGGCGCCGAGTTCCTCCCGCGAAAAGCGCTGCTCGGGGTCCTCACCCCAGGCGGCGATTTCCCGTACCACCGTGTCTTCGCCGGTATCGATGGTTTCATCGAGCGAAACCGACCTGTCGGTTTTCCGGCGGCGCAGCTTCATGAGCGCCTGGTTGACCGCAATGCGAACAATCCAGGTGTAGAACTTCGAGTTTCCCTCAAACTGATCCAGGTGCTCGTAGGCTTTCATGAACGTCTCTTGCAGCACATCTTCCGCATCCTCGCGGTTCTGCGTCACGTGCTGGGCCAGCCGGAAAATCTTGCCCTCGTAATGCTTCACCAACTCCCCGAAGGCCCGGGCATCGCCTTCGCGGGCCTGCGCAACCAGCGGGGTTTCGTCGATCCCGGCTTGAGTGGAGACAATCATGAGCCTTTGTTCATGATAGCGCAGGCGCGTCCGGGGCGCTTCGCGCCGACACAGGGCAGGCTAAAGCATGCCCCACCCCGCGCGTGTTACGCTGAAAATTCCCTATGAGCAACATCGAGATTACTCTGCCCGACGGCAGTAAACAGCCGGTCGCGGCCGGGACGCGTCCCATCGATATCGCCAGATCCATCAGCCCCCGTCTCGCCGACGCGGCCATCGCCGCCAGGGTCGATGGAGAGCTATACGACCTGACCCGCCCTGTCGAAAAGGACGCCAGCCTTCAGATCCTCACTGCCAAGGACCCCGAGTCGCTCGATGTGTACCGCCATTCGTCCGCCCATCTTCTGGCCGCGGCCGTGCTCGAACTGTATCCCGAAACCAAGCTGGGCATCGGGCCGCCCATCGAAAACGGCTTTTACTACGACTTCGACCGCGCCGCGCCGTTCACGCCGGAAGACCTCGAGAAGATCGAAAAGAAGATGTGGGAGATGCAAGCGCGCGACCTCCCCTTCGAGCGCATCTATACGCGGAAAGACGAGGGCCTCAAGAAGTATTCCGATGCGTGGATGAAATGCGAGCTGATCGAGGAGCGCGCGGGCGAAGTGTTCTCCGAGTACACCCTGGGACCGCACTTCATCGATTTCTGCCGCGGCCCGCACGTGCCGAGCACCTCCAAAATCAAGGCGTTCAAGCTGCTCTCCATCGCCGGCGCTTATTGGAAAGGCGACGAGCACAACAAGCAGTTGCAGCGCATCTACGGCACGGCCTTCTTCACTCAAAAGGAACTGGAGGAGTATCTCAAGCAGGTCGAAGAGGCCAAGAAACGCGACCACCGCAAGCTGGGCAAGGAACTGGACCTGTTCAGCATCCAGGAGCTGGCGGGTCCGGGCCTCATCTTCTTCCACCCCAAGGGCGGCATCATCCGCAAGCAGCTTGAAGACTGGATGCGCGACCAGTACCTGAAGCGCGGCTACTCGCTGGTCTACACCCCGCACGTGGCGCGATACGACCTGTGGAAGACTTCGGGCCATGCCGGTTTCTACGCGCAGAGCATGTTTGCCCGCATGGAGCTGGACGACGCCGAGTACCAGCTCAAGCCCATGAACTGCCCGGGCCACATCCTGATCTACGCGGACAGGCAGCGGAGCTACCGCGACCTGCCGGTCCGGCTGGGCGAACTGGGCACGGTCTATCGCTACGAGCGCTCGGGCGTGCTCAACGGGCTGTTCCGGGTGCGCGGTTTTACCCAAGACGATGCCCACATTTTTTGCACGCCGGAGCAGATCGAAGACGAAGTCGTGTACTGTCTCCAGTTCGCGATCGACACGCTCACAACCTATGGCTTCACCGAGTACGAGGCCGAGCTTTCCACCTGGGACGGCGGCGTCAGCGGCAAGTACGACGGGTCGCCCGACCAGTGGCAGATCGGGGAAAACGCGTTGCGCCGGGCCACCGAGCGAGTGAACATGAAGGTCAAGTTCGTACCCGACGAGGCGGCGTTCTACGGGCCGAAGGTCGACGTCAAGCTGGTGGACGCCATCGGGCGGCCCTGGCAGCTTTCCACGGTGCAATTCGATTTCACGCTGCCGCGCCGCTTCGAGCTGGAATACATCGCGGAGGACGGCAAAGCGCACCAGCCGCTGATGGTGCACCGCGCGCTTTACGGCTCCATCGAGCGCTTCTTCGGCATCCTCATCGAGCACTATGCCGGCGCCTTCCCGATCTGGCTGGCGCCGGTGCAGGCCATCGTGCTGCCGATTACCGACCGCCAGACCGAATACGCTCGAAATGTGCGCAAGCAGATCGACGCCGCGGGCATCCGCGCCACCGTGGACGAGCGCAGCGAGAAGGTCAACCTGAAAATTCGCGACGCGCAGTTGCAGAAGATTCCCTACATGCTGGTGGTGGGGGACCGCGAACAGCAGAGCGGGAAGGTAGCCGTGCGCAACCGCAAGCGCGGCGACCTGGGAGCCCAGCCGCTCGGCGATTTCATCGCCGCCGTTCGCAAGCTGATCGACGACAAGGCGGCGTCGGAGTAGCGGCGGGGGTACGCGCGCGCCATGACGGCGATCGAAGTCAGCGGCGACCTGGCGTCGTTGGACGCCGCGGTTGAAGCGCTGCCCAACAGCCCGGCGGTTTTCGCGCTCTGGCCCAAGCAAGGCGATCCGTATCTCTCCAAGACGGCCCTGCTGCGGCGCCGCTTGCTGCGGCTGCTGAAGGAACGCGAGAAGCCGTCGCGCCTGCTGAACCTGCGGCACACCGTCGCGCGGATCGAGTACTCACTAACTGGCTCCGCGTTCGAATCGAGCGTGACGCTCTATGAGCAGGCGCGGCGCCACTTCCCCGAATCCTATCTCGACCTGCTCAGGCTGCGGATGCCGCCGTATCTCAAAATCCTCCTCAACAACGAGTTCCCGCGCAGCCACATCACCACCCACCTCACACGCACAGGCGGTCTGTATTTCGGGCCGTTCCGCTCGCGCGCTTCCGCCGAGAAGTTCGAAGGCCAATTCCTGGACCTGTTCCAACTGCGGCGCTGCCAGGAAGACTTGTCCCCTTCGCCCGCGCACCCCGGCTGCATCTACGGCGAGATGGGCATGTGCCTGCGGCCGTGCCAGTTGGTGGTGGGCGCCGCGGAATATGCTCACGAAGTCGCGCGCCTGGTGGAGTTTCTGCGGACGGGTGGCCGCTCGCTCGCGGACGCCATCGCGCATTCCCGCGACCGGCTTAGCGACACGATGCAGTTCGAGGAAGCGGCGCGCCAGCACAAGCGTCTGGAAAAGGTGGAGGACGTACTGAAACTGCGCGACGAGCTGGCGCGCGATGTGGACCGTCTGAACGGCGTCGCCATCACGCGGTCCCTGGCCCCGTTTGCCGTCGAGATGTGGTTCGTAAAAGACGGGAACTGGCAGGAGCCGCAGCGCTTTGGTTTCGAAGTGCGCGAAGGCAAGCCGGTCTCGCTCGACCACAGCCTGCGCGAGGCGTTCGCACGAGTCACACCGCGAAGGCTCGGGCTCCGCGAGCGCCAGGAATATTTGGCGCTGCTGGCGCGCTGGTACTACTCCAGTTGGCGCGAAGGCGAATGGCTGAGCTTCGACAGTTACGACGACATCCCGTACCGCAAGCTGGTCAACGCCGTCTCGCGCGTGAGCCACCGGGAACCCTTGTCGACCTCCAGACCTCCAGATCCCGAATTATGAAATAGGGACCGATAGCACTTCTGGACAACGGAGCGACGACCCAAGCATCGTGGTACAATTCCTGCACACTGATGGTCGGCCAATACTGCTTTGCCTCAGTGCGAATAGGAGAAGGCTCGAATGAATGCGAATGGTCCGTGCCGTATCACCTCCCTTCTGGTTGTTTTGCCCCTGCTGCTGAACGCTCAGTTGACGCGACAGCATGATCCCGTAGCCCTGAAACACTGGTTGGCGCCGCTGTACTGGCAGCCGACACAGGCCAGCGCCGAGGAGCACGCCCTTGCTCCGGCGGCGAATGCAACGGGCTTGCCTGCAAATGCCAACCCGCTCGTCTTCGTGGCGATGCCGCCTTGCCGCGTGGTGGATACCCGAACCATCGGCCAGGGCCTCACGGGTGCCTTTGGTCCACCTTCTCTTGCCGCCGGAGCGGTCCGGACTTTTCCCATGCTGTCCAGTACCAGTTGCACGATTCCGGCGGTAGCGCAGGCATATTCTTTCGAGATAACCGTGGTGCCACCAGGGCCGCTTGCTTATGTCACGGCCTTCCCTACTGGGCAGTCTGCACCGGTGGCCGCCATTACCGTGGAGTCGCCACAGGGTTTCATGGCCAGCAACACGGGCATTATTCCAGCCGGGACCAGCGGTTCGGTGGACGTTTACGCGAACAATCCCACGGATATCGTTATTGATATCAACGGGTATTATGCTCCGCTCAACAGCCTACCCGGCGGAAACACTGCTTTGGGTACTGGAGCGCTGGCGAACAACGCCGGCGGGGCCTACAACACGGCCACTGGCGCCGACGCGCTGCAGAACAACACCACCGGTGGCATGAACACGGCCACCGGGAACGGCGCGCTGCAGAGCAATACCACCGGGGGCTACAACACGGCCACCGGTTACGGCGCGTTGAGCAGCAACACCACCGGGAGCCAAAACACGGCTAGCGGTGTCTCCGCGCTGCATTACAACACCACCGGGAGCTACAACTCGGCCAGCGGGTTCAACGCGCTGCTGAGCAACACCACCGGGAGCTACAACACGGCCAGCGGGTTCAACGCGCTGCTGTTCAACACCACCGGAGACAATAATGTGGCTAGCGGTGCCAGCGCGCTGACGAACAACACCACCGGAAACCTCAACACGGCCAGCGGTTTGAACGCGCTGGCGCAGAACACCACCGGGAGCAACAACACAGCCAGCGGCTGGGGCGCGCTCGGCTTCAACACAACTGGAAGCTACAACATCGCCTTGGGGGTTAACGCCGCTAACGGAGTTTCCAATGGCAACAGCCACAACATTCACATTGGCACCGTGGGTGCATCCACCGACGCCAACACCATCCGGATCGGAGGGGCCCAGGCCGGGGACGTAGCTACGCAGAACAGATTTTTCGTAGCCGGCGTTCGTGGCGTTACGACGGGCAACAACGACGCCATCCCCGTGGTGATTGATTCCAATGGCCAGTTGGGCACCGTCAGTTCATCCCGGCGCTTCAAGGAAGATATCCACGACATGGACACAGCCAGCAGCGGTCTCATGCGGCTGCGTCCCGTCACCTTCCGCTACCAGAAGCCCTTCGCCGACGGCTCCAAGCCCATTCAGTACGGTCTAGTCGCTGAAGAAGTCGCTGAAGTTTACCCGGATCTGGTTGCACGTTCAGCCGACGGCCAAGTAGAGACGGTCAAGTACCAAGTGCTGGACTCTATGCTGTTGAACGAGTTGCAGAAAGAGCATCAGCAGGTGCAGCAGCAAGCCGAGACCATTCAGCGGCTAGAAACTCGCCTAGCGACGTTGGAGGAAGCGTTACGCTCCGGTAAGTAAGCTCACACCCCAAGGGCGGTTCCTAGCACGATAGATCAGCGGTACATTCTTTTCTTGTTCATCGGCGCGGATCTTCGCCCCGCTCTGTCCCAAGGACTTCCGTGGGATTTGGACACACCACTACCCACAATGAAGTCCGATTGGGCCCCATCAGGGCAAGCTGCTCTGAAAGAGGACGTGCTGAAACTGCGCGATGACTTGCCGCGCGATGTGGACCGTCTGAACGGCGTCGCCATCACGCGGTCCCTGGCGCCCTTTGCCGTCGAGATGTGGTTCGTAAAAGACGGGAAATGGCAACAGCCGCAACGGTTTGGTTTCGAAGTGCGGGAAGGCAAGCCGGTCTCGCTCGACCACAGCCTGCGCGAGACGTTCGCCGCCGTCACACCGCGAAAGCTCGGAGTCCGCGACCGCCAGGAACATTTGGCGCTGCTAGCGCGCTGGTACTACTCCAGTTGGTGCGAAGGCGAATGGCTGAGCTTCGACAGTTACGACGACATCCCGTACCGCAAGCTGGTCAACGCCGTCTCGCGGGTGAGCCATCGGGATGCCGGCGCATGAGGGCCGATATGGGCCGGTAGCCCTTTTGGACGATTGTTACGACGACCCAAGCATCGTGGTACAATTCCTGCACACTGATGGTCGGCCAACACTGCCTTGCCCCAGTGCGAATAGGAGAATGCTCAAATGAATGCGAATGGTCCGTGCCGTATCACCTCCCTTCTGGTTGTTTTGCCCCTGCTTCTGAACGCTCAGTTGGTGCGACGGCATGATCCCGTAGCCCTGAAACACTGGTTGGCCCCGCTGTACTGGCAGCCGACACCCGCCAGCGCCGAGGAACACGCTGCTGCTTCCGCGGCGAACACCACGGGATTGCCTGCAAATGCCAACCCGCTCGTCTTCGTGGCGATGCCGCCTTGCCGCGTGGTGGACACCCGAACCATCGGTCAGGGCCTTACTGGTGCCTTTGGTCCACCTTCTCTTGCCGCCGGAGCAGTCCGGACTTTTCCCGTGCTATCCAGCACGACCTGTACGATCCCCGCGGTAGCGCAGGCTTATTCGTTCGAAATAACCGTAGTGCCACCAGGGCCGCTTGCATATCTCACGGCCTTCCCAACTGGGCTGTCTGCACCGGTGGCCGCCATTACCGTGGAGTCGCCTCAGGGTTTCATGGCCAGCAACACTGGCGTTATTCCGGCTGGAACCAACGGTTCGATAGGCGTTTACGCAACCAATCCCACGGATATCGTCATTGACGTTAACGGCTACTATGCACCGCCCGGCGACTTGAACGGCAATATGGCTTTGGGGACTGGGGCGCTGGCGAACAACACCACCGGCGAATACAACACGGCCGTCGGTGCCGGCGCGCTGCAAAGCAACACAACTGGGACCTGGAACACAGCCAGCGGTCAGGCCGCGCTACAGAGCAATACCACCGGGAACTACAACACGGCTAACGGCGAGGCCGCGTTGAGCAGCAATACCACCGGGGGCCAGAACACGGCCAACGGCGTGGCCGCGCTGGAGAGCAACACCACCGGGGGCGGCAACACGGCCAGCGGCGCTAGCGCCCTACAGCTCAACACCACTGGGGCCAACAACACGGCCAGCGGCGCCAGCGCGCTGAATAACAACACCACTGGGAGCCAAAACACCGCCAGCGGCGTCTCCGCGCTCCAGAGCAACACCACCGGGAGCAACAACACGGCCACCGGTACCTTCGCGCTGCAAAGCAATACCACTGCGACCAATAACACGGCCAGCGGGTACAGCGCTCTGCAAGCCAACACCACCGGGACCGCCAATACGGCCATCGGGTCCGGCGCGCTACTCTCTAATGCCACTGGAATGAGCAACACGGCCAGCGGCAGCGCCGCATTGATGAGCAACACCGTCGGGGGCAGCAACACGGCTGCTGGTTTCGGGGCTTTGCAATACAACACCACTGGGACCGGTAACACGGCCATCGGCGGCGGCGCGCTGGGGGGCAGCACGACGGGAAACTACAATATCGCCTTCGGTATGCAGGCCGCGGTGAACGTGTCCGGTGCCAACAGCAACAACATTCATATCGGTAGCCTGGGTGCCTCCGCCGACAACAACACCATCCGCATCGGAACTCCCGGCACGCAAACCTCGTTCTTCGCAGCGGGAGTGCGTGGCGTGACGACGGGCAACAACAACGCTGTCCCGGTTATGATCGATTCCAATGGTCAGTTGGGCACGGTCAGTTCATCACGACGTTTCAAGGAAGATATCCACGACATGGACACGGCCAGCGACGGTCTCATGCGGCTGCGTCCCGTGACATTTCGCTACCAGAAGCCCTTCGCCGACGGTTCCAAGCCCATTCAGTACGGTTTAGTCGCTGAAGAAGTCGCTGAAGTTTACCCGGATCTGGTTGCACGTTCAGCCGACGGCCAGATAGAGACGGTCAAGTATCAAGTGCTGGACTCAATGTTATTGAACGAGTTGCAGAAAGAACATCAGCAGGTGCAGCAGCAAGCCGAAACCATTCAACGGCTAGAAAGTCGCCTAGCGGCGTTGGAGGAAGCGTTACGCTCCGGTAAGTAAGCTCACACTCCAAGTGCGGTTCTTAGCACGATAGATGACCGGCACATTCTTTCTCGTTCATCGGCGCGGATTTTTTGCCCGACTCCGTCCCAAGAACTTCCGCGGGATTGGGACACCCCACTACCCCCAGCAAAGTCCGGTTGGGTCCCATCGGGGCAAGCTGCTCTACGATCGGGACCAGTTGATCTACTCCACCGTCACGCTCTTGGCCAGATTGCGCGGTTGATCGACGTCGCAACCGCGGCGGACCGCGATGTGATAGGCCAGCAATTGCAGCGGCACGATCTCCAGAATGGGCGCCAGCAGCTCCGCGGTCGCCGGAATTTCGATGATGTGATCGGCGCCGGTCTTGGGCACGGCCGCATCGCCCTCGGTCACCAGCGCCACCACAATGCCCTCGCGCGCCTTGACCTCCTGGATGTTCGACAGCGTCTTTTCGTACAGCAGGCGGCTCTCGTCGCTCGAGGGATCGTGAGTCGCCAGCACCACCACCGGAAGCTTTTCGTCGATCAGCGCGTTGGGCCCGTGCTTCATCTCTCCGGCCGGATAGCCTTCGGCGTGGATATACGAAATCTCTTTCAGCTTGAGCGCCCCTTCGAGCGCGATCGGAAAATGCACCCCGCGCCCCAGAAAGAGAAAATCGGTGGAGCGGTGGAGATCGCGGCCCAGCGCCTCGTAAACCGGGTCGTGCGAAAGCACGGTTTCGAGCTTGCCGGGAATCCGCACCAGCTCCTGCATCAAGCCGCGCGACGTGCTCTCATCGAGGCGATGGTTGGCTTGGCCCAGGTGCATCGCCAGGATGAACAGCGCGGTCAATTGGCACGTGAAAGCCTTGGTGGAAGCCACGCCGATCTCCGGCCCCGCGTGCGTGTAAATGGTGCCGGCGGCCTCGCGCGTGACCATGGAACCCACCACGTTGCAGATGGCCAGCGTCTTGGAGCCTTTTTGCTTGGCCTCGCGCTGCGCCGCCAGCGTATCGGCGGTCTCGCCCGATTGCGAAATCACCACCGTGAGGGTATCTTCGCTGATAATCGGATCGCGGTAGCGGAACTCGCTGCCGTAATCCACCTCGACCGGAAGCCGGGCCAGCTTCTCGATCATGAACTTGCCTACGAGGGCCGCGTGCCAGCTTGTGCCGCAGGCGATGATCTTGACCTGGCGGAAGCGCGCGAATTCGGCCGGCGCGATGTCCATCTCGTCCAGGAAGACACGGCCCGTTTCCTGGCCCACGCGTCCCAAGGTGGTGTCGCGCACGGCGCGCGGCTGCTCGTAGATTTCCTTGAGCATGAAATGCTTGTAGCCGCCCTTTTCCGCCATGATGGGGTCCCAGAGGATGTGCGAAACCTGGCGGTTCACCGGGCGCCCGTCGAAATCGCTGAGCCGCACGCCTTCAGGAGTGAGGATGGCCATGTCGCCGTCGGCCAGGAAGAACATGTCGCGCGTGTGGCTGAGGATGGCCGGCACGTCCGACGCGACAAAGTACTCGTTGTCGCCGATCCCGATCACCACCGGCGGCCCCGAGCGCGCGGCCACGATCTTATAGGGATCGGACCGCGAAATCACCGCCAGCGCGAACACGCCGGTGAGGTCCTTGACAGCCGCGCGCACGGCTTCTTCGAGATTGCCCTGGAAGTGTTTCTCCACCAGGTGCGCGATCACTTCCGTGTCGGTCTCGGTCTTAAAAACGTGGCCCTCGGACTGGAGGAGCTGCTTGAGGGGCAGGTAGTTCTCGACGATCCCGTTGTGGACCACCACTACGTCGCCATGGCAGTCGCGGTGCGGGTGCGCGTTCTCTTCGGTGGGCCGCCCGTGGGTGGCCCAGCGGGTGTGCCCGATGCCGTACGTCCCATCCACCGGGTTCATGCGGATGGCGTCCTCGAGGTTGCGCAGCTTGCCTTTGGCACGGCGGACGGCGAGCTGGCCGTCGTCGCAGTAAACGGCCAGCCCCGCGGAATCGTAGCCCCGATATTCGAGGCGTCTCAAGCCTTCGAGAATGATCGGAACGGCCTTCTGGGTTCCGATGTAACCTACGATTCCGCACATAGTTCAATTATAGGCGTGCGCTCAGTCGAGGATCTCGACGCGATACTCTTCGATCACCGGATTGGCGAGGACTTCGTGGGCGATGGTTTCGACGTCTTTCCGCGCCTGCTCGCGGGTGACGCCGCCGGCGATGGCGATGTCGAAGAACTTGCCCTGGCGCACGTCCGAAATGCCCGGGTAACCGAGCCCATTGAGCGCCGCGCGGACGGTCTGACCCTGCGGATCGAGGACCGTGGATTTCAAGGAAACGAAGACGCGAGCTTTCATGTGGAACCCCGATTATCGCACGGGGGCAGACCCGGGGACAGACAGCCATTTTTCGCAAACGACGCGAAAAACGGAGTCTGTCCCCTAGTTCAACAACCGGCCTTGACGCACATACGCCGGCGTTTCGAGATCGTCCGAATCGGCCAGCGGGTCCGCGTCCGCAATCAGCGCCGGTTCCGGTTCCGGCTCCACCACCAGAACGGGTTCCGGGGCGATCGCTGGGGCCGGCTGCGGCAGACGCGGCTGTATCCGGATCTCCGGCACGCTCCTGCGGTCCGCCACGGGCGCGTGCTCCGGCTGGAACCCGGTGGCGATCACCGTGATCTTCACAGCGTCCGCCATCGACTCGTTCAGAATGACGCCGAAATTGATCTGCACGTCGTCGCAATCGGCCGCCTCCCGGATGATGGAGCACGCCTCGTTCACCTCGTGCAGCCCCAGCCGGCTCGATCCCGTGATGTTGATCAGGATGCCGCGCGAGCCGGCAATCCGCGTGTCTTCCAGAAGCGGACAACTGATGGCCTGCCGGGCCGCGTCCACGGCCGCCTTTTCGCCGCGTCCCACGGCCGTCCCCATCATGGCGTAACCCATGCCGGTCATGGTGGCCTTGATGTCGGAGAAATCGCGATTGATCAGCCCCGGCGTGACGATAATGTCGCTGATGCCCTGCACGGCCTGCCGCAGCAGGTCGTCCGCCGTCTTGAACGCATCGAAGAAGCTGGTGCCGCGCGGCACCAGCGCCAGCAGCCGGTCATTGGGAATGGCAATCACCGTGTCCACAATGGATGCCAGCCTGCCCAGCCCGTCTTCCGCCAGCTTCATGCGCCGCGACCCTTCGAAGCTGAACGGCTTGGTGACTACCGCCACCGCGAGCGCGTCCAGCTCTTTGGCCAGCGACGCGATCACCGGAGCCGCGCCGGTTCCCGTGCCGCCGCCCAGCCCCGCCGTGACGAAGGCCATGTCGGCGCCTTGCAGCACTTCGACGATGGCATCGGTATTTTCCAGCGCCGCCTGCCGCCCGATTTCAGGGTTCGACCCGGCGCCCAGCCCACGCGTGATCTTCGCGCCCAGTTGCAGTTTATTGGGCACCCGGCACGCGTCGAGCGCCTGAAGGTCGGTGTTCATGGCATAGAACTCCACCCCTGCCAGCCCTTCCTCGACCATGCGGGCCACGGCGTTACAGCCGCCGCCGCCCACGCCGATCACCTTGATTCGCGTGCCGGTGCGCGCCTCTTCTTCCATTTCATATTTCAGATCGTCGATTTCCGAATCCATGAGCCCCATGGACACCTCCCTCGCTCCGGGCAGGTCGGGGACCTGCCCCACCTATTTCAGAATCCTTCCCAGCCATCCAGCGGCTTCCCGCTGACGCTCGGCTTTGGCCTTCAACTTGGCCGAATACATGGCGAGGCCCGCGGCCGTGGTCCACTCCGGATCGTTCATTTCCTCGGGCCAACCCAGAATCCCGATCGCCAGGCCGTAGCGCGTCTGGCAATCGAGCACGCGCGCCGCCACGTCGCAGAGGTCCGGCAGTCTGGCCGCCCCACCCGCGAGAAACACGCCGCCGTCCAACGCGCGGTCCATCCCCACGCGGGCCAGCTCGGCGCGCACGAATCGGAAGAGCTCCACGGCGCGCGCCTCCAGAATCCGGCTGACCACCTTCCACTGCTCTTCACGAGGCTCGCGGTCTCGAGGCGCGGGAAGCTCCACCCGCACGTTCCCCGGGCAGCCTGTTGAGAGCGCGCAGCAGCCGTACTCCATCTTCACCAGCTCGGCTTCCTCAAAACTCAGGCGCAACCCCCTTGCCAGGTCGCGCGTAAAATGGTCGCCGCAAACCCGCACGGTGGAGGCCAGGTGCATGGCGTCGCCGTAATACACCACCAGCTCGCTCGATTCCGCTCCAATGTCCACCAGCGCGATGCCCTCGCGCCGGTCCTCCGGCAGGACGGCCGCATAGGACGCGGCCAGCGCCTCGAAAACGGTTTCCTCCACCACCAGGTGCGCCTGGTTCACCGCGCCGACCAGCGAGTTATGCTCCTGCACCGAAGCCGTCACCAGGTGGACATTGACTTCCAGCCGCGACGCCAGCATCTTTCGGGGGTCGAAGTGGCCCGGGTGGCCATCCACCACGAAATCCTGAGGGAACAGTTGCAGAATCATGCGGTCCGGCGGCAACTGCACGCGGGAGGCGCGGTCCACCACGCGGTTCACGTCGCGCTGATCGATCTCCCGCAGGTGTCCGAGCTCCACCAGGCCGCGGCCGCTGGCGCCGCGCACCGTGGGGCCGCCCATCCCCACCACCACCGAATCCACGGAAACTCCGGCATTGGCCTCCGTCTCGCGCAGCGCCGCCCGGATGGTATCGGCCAGCGCTCTCTGGTCGGCGATCCTCCCCTTCAGCCAGCCTTGCGACCCGATGGCGGCGCATCCCAGAAGGCGCACGCGGCCGTTCTCCAGAACGCAGATCACCAGCCGTGTTTTGCGGCTGCCCGCGTCGAGTCCCGCTCCGTAAATCGGTTTCTCCGCCATAAAGCCGTTAATCCTTGGCCGTGACTTGGCCGTCCAGCCTCAAGTCGAACGATTTCACGTTCGGCGACCGCTTCCCGATCTCGGAATAGTGCGCGAGAAAATTCTGATAGCGCCGGGCGAAATTGCCGTCGCCCATCATCAACTCCACGGCGCGGTTCTCCACCTGCGCGACGATGCGGATATTGTCGGGATCGGCGGCATTCACCTCGGAAACGTCTTTGGCCATGTATCCCATGTCTTCCTGGAGCCGTAACAGGGCGCGCACGCGCTCCGAGCGCTGGTCTTCCGTCTCGTCTTCCCGGAGGCCGCTGAGCACCGGGAACCCAAAGTGCGCCTGCGCCGGAGGATCGAGCAGAACGCCGTGAGCATCGATCAGCAGCACACCCGAGCGGAAGAGCACGAACGCCACCGGTTTCCGCTCGCGAATCCGCACCAACAGCCGGTCCGGCCAGATGCGCGAGACCGAGACATCTTCCACCCAATCGATGGCCAGCAGCCGCCGGCGGCGCTCCGCCAGTGGAACCGAGAAGATGCTGTGGTCGAAGTCCGCGGTGAAGACCCGCTGCACCTTGGTTCGCGGCGTGTAATTCAGGCCTTGGATCGTGAGCGCATCCGGGCGGTCGCGCGAGAGCATGAACTGCGGGTCCGTGAGGGCGTACCGGCGCACTCGGAAACCCGCCACAGCGGTGGAGACGCCCAACACGCCAAGCGCCATAACGACCAGCCACAGCCGCCAGTTGAAACCACGTGCGATCTTTCTCGACTCCCTCGCCATATCAGCCCCCGGCCCCGACCCGCGGAAGCGGCGGGTACCCCGCCTGGCCCCCGGCCCCCGCTCGCAGCCGCGCCAGCAGCTTTTCGCCGGCCTGCCACACGTTGCCGGCCCCCAGCGTCAGGACCGCGTCGCCTTCGCCTGCCACGTCGAGCAGCGCTTCCACGCCGCGGTCCATCGTGCCCACGTACTCGGCTCCGCGATGCCCGAACTGCCGGATGCGCTCAACCAGCGCTTCCGCCGTGATCCCCGCGATGGGTTTCTCCGAGGCCGCGTAGATATCCATCACAAACACGCTGTCGGCTTGGTGGAACGCGCCCGCGAACTCTTCCATCAGGTGAAACGTCCGCGTGAACCGGTGTGGTTGAAACAACACGTGGATGCGCCGGAAGCCGCAGAGCCGGGCGCAGTCGAGCGTGGCGCGGACCTCGGTGGGATGGTGGCCGTAATCGTCGATGACGGTGATGCCGCGCTCCCTGCCTCGCACCTGGAACCGCCGGTCGACGCCGTTGAACGCGGCCAGCGCCTCCCGGATCACCTCCGGGGCAACTTCCAGCTCCATCGCCACGGCCACCGCCGCCATGGCGTTCAAGACGTTGTGCCTGCCCGGAACGCGAAGGTGGAACCGGCCGAGATCCCCGGCGCGGTACCGCAGGCGGAAGTCGCTGGCAAAACTCCCGCAGCCGATCTCGCTGGCTTCCACATCGGCCTGAGCCGTGGCGCCGTAGGTGACGGTCCGCCGCTTGATGGCAGGCAGGATGCCTTGCACGTTGGCGTCGTCCAGACAGACGATCGCGGCGCCATAGAACGGAACCTTGTTCACGAACTCGATAAACGCCGCCTGGATGGCTTCGAGCGACGGGTAGTGGTCCAGGTGCTCGCGATCGATATTGGTGACTACCGCGAGAATCGGCGCCAGCTTCAGAAACGAGCCGTCGCTTTCGTCCGATTCCGCCACCAGGAAATCGCTGCGCCCCACGCGGGCGTTCGCGCCGCCCATGGTTCCCACGCGCCCGCCCACCACCACCGTGGGGTCGAGCCCCGCGTGGCTCAAGACGGTGGCGGTCATGGAAGTGGCGGTGGTCTTGCCGTGGCTGCCGGCCACCGCAATCCCATACTTCAGCCGCATCAGCTCGGCCAGCATTTCGCCGCGCGGGATCACGGGAATCTGGAGACGCCGCGCCTCCTGCACCTCGGGATTCTGCTCGTCCACCGCCGAACTCACCACCAGCGCGCGCGCGCCGGCGACGTTGGCGGCCTGGTGGCCTTCGTAGATCCGGGCGCCCATCCCGGCCAGGCGCTCGGTGATGGCGGAAAGCTTCGCGTCGGACCCGCTGATCTGGTATCCGAGGTTGAGCAGCACCTCGGCGATGCCGCTCATCCCGATGCCGCCGATGCCCGTAAAATGCAGGTGCTGTGGACGAAAAAACATTTCCTTATGGTATTGTTTCGGCTTCCGGCGCAACTGTCAATTGAAATTTCGGGCTGCGCCGGCCACCTCCTCCAGAATTTCCGCCGCCCGCCGCGCCGCGCCGGGCCTGGCGAACCGCCGCGCCGCCTCTCCCATCCGCTCCAGCGCCCCCGAAGAACCGGCCAGCTCCGCGACCACGGCAACCAGTTTCCCGCCATTCATCTGGCCATCCGGGACCAGCCGGGCCGCTCCGGCGCGCTCGAGGGCTTCCGCATTTCGGGTCTGGTGATCGTTTGCCGCGAACGGAAACGGCGCCAGGATGGAGGGCTTCCCCGCCGCCGCCAGCTCCGATACCGCGCCCGCGCCCGACCGGCACACCACCAGATCGGCGGCGGCAAAGGCCGCGGGCATATCGGCGATGAATGGCACCACCTCGCCTTCCAGGCCCGACCGGGAAAACTCTTCCCGCAGTTGGTCGAACCCGCCCGGCCCGCTCTGGTGCACCATCCTCACCGGCAGCCCGGCCTTGCGGAAAAGGGGCCAGCTCTCGCTTCCCGCCTGGTTGAGCGTGCGCGACCCCTGGCTGCCGCCCGTGATCAGAAGGTTGAGCGTGCCGCCCCGGGGTTTGGGAACAATGCGAAAAAACTCCTCGCGGACCGGCAGACCGGTGGTTTCCGTCCGCCTCTTGGGGAAATAGGCGGCCGTCTGGGGAAACGAGACCAGCGCCCGCGACACAAACCGCCCGATCGCGCGATTGGTAAATCCGGGAACCGCGTTAGGCTCCATCACCACCACCGGAACCCGTCGCAACAGCGCCGCCATCACCGGCGGCCCGGCGACATAGCCGCCCATGCTGAAAACGGCGGAGGCGTCGCGCACCAGCTTGAGGCAGCCGAGCGTGGTGAAGGGCAACCGAATCAAAGTGGCTAGTTTCTGGCGCAGGCCCACGCGGTTCAGCCCGCCGATATCGATCTTCTTCAACTCGAACCCTTCAGCCGGCACCAGCTTCGCCTCCAAACCGCGATCCGTCCCCACGAAGAACACCCGATGCCCGCGTTGCCGCAATTCTCGCGCCACAGCCAGCGCCGGAATGACGTGGCCGCCGGTGCCGCCACCGGCCATGAGAAAGGGGCCGGATCGGGGGCCGGGGGCCAGGGGCCGGGGGCCGGGGATCGGAGGCTCGCTTCGCTCGCTCATATTCTCTTGGCCAGTGCGTTGCGAAGCGCATACAACTGCTTGCCTAGCACTGCGGCCTGTTCCAGAAGCGCACTCAAATCCTTAGAGGCAAGATATCCCAACCGCGATGCAATCTCCATCTGAGTTTCCACTTCCGCTAGAGAAGCCTGAGCCATGGACACATGATTCAAGTACTCCTTAGTTGAAGCCCGGGTATGCCCTTCGGCAATATTCGAGGGCACGGAAACCGCCGCGCGCCTCACCTGCCCTGTCAGTCCATACAATTCGGACTTCGGCAATGTAGCCGAGACTCGATAAACCGTTTCGACAATATCCATTCCACGCTGCCAAACATGCAGTTCTCGAAAATGGCTGACCTTAGACATCACTCCCAACCTCCACCGTGCCCCTGGCCCCTGGCCCCCGGCCCCTGTTCTCATCCCGCGTTCTCCGCCACATTCATCAGGATTCCCAGTAACGCCAGGGTGCTCAGCAGGGAGCTTCCGCCATAGCTGATCATGGGCAGCGGAATGCCCTTGGTCGGCATCATTCCCAGCACCACGCTCATGTTGATGAATCCCTGGACCACCACCGCCACCGTCGCGCCTAGCGCCAGGTATCGTCCGAAATCGTCGCGCATCCGGAACGCGGCGCGCAGGCCCCGCCAAAAGATCACTCCAAAGCCGAGCAGCAACCCCACCGAACCGGCCAGCCCCAGTTCCTCGGCGACCACCGCGTATATGAAGTCCGTATGCGCTTCCGGCAGGTACAGCAGTTTCTGTCTCCCGTTGGTAAGTCCGAGGCCCACCGGGCCGCCGGCGCCTACCGCGATCTGCGACTGCTCCAACTGGTAGTTGGTATCGCGCGTGACCAGCGACTCTTCCATGCGGCTCCGGATCTTGCCGTGGGGGTCGAACCTGGCGATGATCTTGAATTGGGGATCGAAGAATCGCACCACACGGGCGAGACGGAATGGCTCCGCGAAGATGAAGATCACCACCCCCACAGTCGCCACCGCCGCCGCGATCGCGCAATAGCGCCACTCCAGGCCCGCCACGATAAAGACGGCCGCCGCCGCCGCCCCCAAAACCACCGCGGTGCCGAGATCCGCGACCACCACCGCCAGGATCATGAGCCCCACGGCCAGGGCCGCCGGGATCAGCGTGTACCTCGGATTGTTGATGGCGCGCGCCCTCCACGTCACAAAAAAGGCCAGGAAAATCACCAGCGCCGGCTTAGCCAGCTCGGAGGGCTGCACGCCGACGGCGCTCCCCGCTCGCAGCCACCGGTGATGCGCCGCATCCAGAAAGTAGACCGCCGCCAGCAGCATGAGAGCGACGCTCATCGCGCAGAAGGCCACGGCGGGACTCTGAAATTTGCGGTAGGGAGTCTTCTTGAGGGTCATCATGACGGCAACTGCCACGGCGGCCCACTCCACCTGGCGCAGAACGAAGTGCCAGCTCCAGCCGTAACGCGGGTCGAGCTGGGCCATGATGGACGATGCGCTGTAGAGAATCAGCACGCCGAACGACATCATCGCCAGCACGGTGACGAACAGAATCCAGTCGGTCTTGAGCCGTTGTGCCATATCAATCCTTGGGTGGTAGTTGGTTGACGATTTGTTTGAAAACCTCGCCGCGATGCTCGAAGCTCTTGAACTGGTCGAAGCTGGCGCACGCCGGCGCCAGCAGAATAGTGTCGCCCGGCTGGCTTCCCGCATATGCGTGCGCCACGGCCGCATCCAGCGTTTTGGCATCCACCAGCGGCACGGCGCCGTGCAACTGGCTCGAAATCTTGGCCGCGGCGGCGCCGATGAGCAGAGCCGCGCGCGCCTTGGCCGCGAGCGGCGCGCGCAACGGCGAGTAGTCCAGCCCCTTGTCCTTGCCCCCCAGAATGACCCACAGGCCGCCGGGAAACGCGTCCAGCGCCTTGAGCGTGGCGTCCACGCTGGTGGCCTTCGAATCGTTGTAGAAATCGATGCCGCTCACCGTCCGCACGAACTCCAGCCGGTGCTCGACCGCCTGGAACGTGCGCACGGCGGCCGCGATCGTCTCGCGCTTCACTCCGGCCCGCGCCGCCGCAATCGACGCCGCCAGCACGTTTTCCACGTTGTGGCGCCCGCGTATGGGAATCTCGCGGGCTTCGATAAGCAGGCGGCCATCGAGCACCAGTCTGCCGCCGCACAGGCTCGCTCCGGGCGACACCTCGCGCCGGCTGCTGAACCACTCGACCGTGGCGAGAGTGCGGTCCGCGTATGGCACGCACACCGGGTCCTCGGCATTGAGCACCGCGAAGTCTCCGCTCCGCTGTGTTTCAAACAGCCGGCCCTTGGCGGCCGCATAATTCTGGAACGTGTGGTGGCGGTCGAGGTGGTTCTCGGTCACGTTCAAGGCCAGCCCGATGTGCGCCCGGAACCCGGAAATGGTCTCGAGTTGAAAACTCGAAAGCTCCAGCACGTTCCAGCCATCCGCGCGGGAGCTTTCCACCATGGCGGTCACGGGCGTTCCGATGTTGCCGCCCACCTGCACCGGCACGCCGGCTTGGCGCAGGATGTGGCCCACCAGGCTGGTGGTGGTGGTCTTGCCATTCGATCCCGTGATGCCGATGGTCTCGCCTTTCAGAAACGGAGCGGCGAGTTCCACTTCGCCGATCACCCGCACTCCTCGCTGGCGGGCCTCTACGAGCGGCGGCAGGTCCGCGGGCACATCCGGCGAAAGCACGATCAGGTCGCATCCCTCGAACACTTCCGGCGTCTGCCGCGCGAATGGAATGTCCAGCCGCTCGAGCAGCTCCCGCGCCTCGCCCAGCTCGGCGAGTTCTTCGAGCGATTTCAGATCGGTGGCGCGCGCTACCGCTCCCTGGCGCGCCAGCAACTCCGCCGACGCCATGCCGGACTTCTTCATCCCCACCACCAGCGCCTTGGTCCCATTCAGTTGCATGTCATTCGCCTGGCCCCCGGCCCCCGGCCCCCGGCCCCCGTTCCGTTGCATGTCATCTCAGCTTCAGAGTCGTCAGCGCGAACAGCGCCATCACCAGCCCGGCGATCCAGAAGCGCGCGATGATCTTCGATTCCGCCCACCCCAGCGCCTCGAAATGATGGTGCAGCGGGGCCATCTTGAAGATCCGTTTGCCGCGCAGCTTGAAGCTGCCCACCTGGAGGATGACGGAAAGCGCCTCCACCACGAAAACGCCGCCGATGAACACCAGCAGCACTTCCTGCTTGATGAGCACCGCGACCACCGCCATGGCGGCGCCCAGCCCCAGCGCTCCCACGTCGCCCATGAAGATCTCCGCCGGATGCGCGTTGTACCAAAGGAAGCCCACGCTGGCGCCGGTCATCGATCCGCAGAAGATGGTCAGCTCCGAGGTGTGCGGATTGCGCGCCAGTTGCAGGTATTCGGCCAGTTGCGCGTGTCCGCCGGCGTACGTCAGTGCGGTGAGCGCGCCCGCGGCAATCACCATCAGGCCAATGGCGAGGCCATCCAGCCCGTCCGTCAGGTTCACCGCATTGGACGCGAAGACCACCACCAGCGCGACGAAAATGCAGAATGGCGCCACGCCGAGCGCATACGTCCACGGATTCCTCATGAGCGACTCGATCAGCAGCGAAGGTTGGAACTGTTTGAAGAACGGGACGTTCATGGCGGTGGAATAATCGTTGTGCAGGCGCATCACCAGGAGGCTCGCGGCGAATGCGAACCCCATGGCGAACTGGTACGCCAGCTTGCGCCGCGCCGTCAGCCCCAGGTTGCGCTGGTGGGTCACTTTGGCGTAGTCGTCCAGGAACCCGATCCAGCCGTACCCGAGGAGCGCGGCGATGGCGATCCACACGTACGGATATCGAAGGTCCGCCCACAACAGCGTTGGAATCACGATGGAGATGATGATGAGAACGCCGCCCATGGTGGGTGTGCCGGCCTTCTTCTGGTGGGATCTCGGGCCTTCCTCGCGAATGTACTGCCCGATCTGGAATTGCCGCAGTTTCTCGATGAGCCAAGGCCCCAGCGCAATACACAGAAACAACGCCGTGAGGCTGGCAAACGCCGTCCGGAAGGTGGTGTAGCGGAAGACGCGGAGCGGGCTGATGTAGGGTTGGAGCCGTTCGTAGAGTAGATAGTAAAGCATCGGAGTTAAGCCAAGAACCTCTCCATCGCCCGCTCCACCGACACGCCGCGGGAACCCTTGAAGAGCACCGCATCGCCCGGCCGCGCCGTCAGCCGCGCGAACTCCCCCGCCTCGGCGGGGTCCTCGAAGAAGTGCGCCCGGCCGCGTGGAAGCCCGGCGGCGACTGCCGCTTCCACCATCGAGCGGGCATGCCCGCGAATGCCGATCAGCCAATCGACCCCATGTTCCGCCGCATACCGCCCCACCTGCCGATGCAACTCCTCGGCGGCGCGCCCCAATTCCAGCATCTCTCCCAAAACGGCCATGCGCCTGGCGGCGGGGGTCTCGCGCAATACGTCGATCATCGACTGCGCCGCCTCGGGGTTGGAGTTGTAACAGTCGTTCCAGACCACGACGCCGTTGTGCTGGCTGCGTTGGCCGCGCATCTGGCCGGCGGCGAAGGTTCGAACCGGCTCCCGCAGACGCTCCGGCGCGACGCCGAACACGCGCGCCACCGCAATGGCCGCCAGCAGGTTCATGACCGCGTGGCGGCCCGCCAGGCCCATCTCGAAATCCACTCCCACGGCTCGAAAGCGGGCGCCATCGGCGCTGTAGTGCGCCGCCTCCCCCCGCACGTCCGCGCCTTCCGACAAGCCGAACGTGACCGAGCGGCCGGGGTGCGCGTCCCGGAACGCCAGCACGCGCGGGTCATCGGCATTCAGCACCGCCACGCCGCCGCGCGGCAACGCCTCGATCAACTCGCGCTTGGCCGCCGCTACACCCTCGATGGAATCGAAATACTCGGCGTGCGCGTAGCCCACGTTGGTCACCACCCCCACGTCCGGCTTGGCGATGGCGGCCAGCCGGCGGATTTCGCCCGGGTGATTCATTCCGATTTCCAGAACGGCGGCGCGGCAGCCGCCGGCGAGCGACAGGATGGAAAGCGGCACCCCCACGTGGTTGTTGAAATTCCCGGCCGTCTTCCCCACGGACAACTCCGCTGCGAGCAGATGCGCGATGGCGTCCTTGGTGGTGGTCTTCCCCGCACTGCCGGTCACTCCGATCACGGTTCCGCCCCATTGCGCGCGCGCCCACGCCGCCAGCTCTTGCAGAGCTTCGAGCGTATCGCTCACCACCAATTCATGGGGCGCGCCGGTGCTCCGCTCCACCACCACACCGGCGGCGCCTCGAGCGATCGCAGCGCCCACAAAATCGTGGCCGTCGTGGTGGGGACCGCGCAGGGCGAAATAGAGATCGCCTGGATTCTGTGTCCGCGTATCCACGCTCCAGCCCGTCACCTTGAGCGGCGGAGGGTTCCCCGCCGCCCGCATGGCGCGCGCAACTTCTTGTGAATCCAGGGTCATGGTTCACTCGGTCTGGCGATACCCATAACCCCTAAGCACTTCTCTCGCCACCACCCGGTCGTCGAACGGAATGGTCTTGTCCTTCAGAACCTGGTAGGTCTCGTGGCCCTTGCCGGCCAGGATGACGAGGTCGCCCTCGCGCGCCTCCTTCAGCGCCCGGGCAATGGCGGCGGCGCGGTCCGGCTCCACCACGTGCGGCACATCCAGGCGCCGGATTCCCACCAGCGCGTCATTCATGATCGCCAGCGGATCTTCGGACCGCGGGTTGTCGCTGGTCAGCACGACGAAGTCGCTGGCTTCCGCGGCCGCCTGGCCCATCAGCGGGCGCTTGGCGCGGTCGCGATCCCCGCCGCAACCGAAGAGCGTAATCACTCGCTTGGGATTCAGCCCCCGCGCCACCGCAATCACGTTGCGCAGCGCGTCATCGGTATGCGCGTAGTCCACCACCACCACGAACGGCTGGCCTTGGTCGACTCGCTCGAATCGCCCCGGCACGGCACGGAGCCCGGCAATCCCTTGCGTGATTCTCTCCGGCGCGATGCCGTAGGAGAGGCCCGCGCCGCACGCCGCCAGAACGTTATACACGTTGATCCTGCCGATGAGCGGCGACTCGACGGCGAAGCGCAGCTTGCCGTACTGGACATCGAACCGCAGCCCGTGGAACCCCGATGAGATATGCAGCGCGTGCAGATCGCTCTCGTGGCCCAGCCCATACCAGAGGACTTCCGTCTTCGCATCCACCTTCAGCTTGCGCGCGTATTCGTCATCGCGGTTCAGGACGGCGAATCGGGGCGGAGGTCCCCCGGCCCCCTCGAACAGCGTCTGCTTGGCCGCGAAGTAGGTCTCCATGGAGCCGTGGAAATCCAGGTGATCGCGCGTCAGATTCGTGAAAACAGCGGTGTGGAATTGAAACCCGTAAACCCGGCCCAGCGCCAGCGCATGGGACGAAACTTCCAAGGTGGCGTGGGTGCCGCCGGCGCGCTCGAGCTCCCAGAACAGCCGCACCAGGTCCAGCGATTCCGGGGTGGTGTTCAGGGCCGGCAGCACGCGCCCCGCCAGATGGTACTCAATGGTGCCGACGAGCGCCGTGGCGTGGCCCGACGCCCGCAACACCGAATCGATCAGGTAAGCGGTGGTGGTCTTGCCATTCGTCCCCGTAATGCCCGTCAGCCCGAGGCGCTCGTCCGGCTTGCCGTAGTAGTTGCGCGCCGCCAATGCCAGCGCTTGCCGGCCGTGCTCCACCTGAATCCAGCGCGCGGGGCCCAGAGGGCACCCCGGCGGGCCCGGAGGGCACCCCGGCGGGCCCGAAGGGCACCCCGATTCGCTGGCCACCGCTACGGCGCCGCGCGCCAGTGCGTCCGCGGCGAATTGGCGCCCGTCGGCGCGGCTGCCCGGAAAAGCAAAAAACAGGAAGCCCTGTTCCACGCGTCTCGAATCGTAATCCAGTCCGCTGATGTCGGCGCGGGCAAGCTCCGGCGGGATTGGCTGCCTCACCCGAACGCCCGAGAATATCTCGCCAAGAGTCATCTTACAAATCCACCGTGGCGCAGGCACTCTTGCCCAATGCCGCTTAGTTTTCGTGAAATCGATATTCTGCATGGATTATGGGGCGGGCAATCCTGCCCGCAAGCCGGCCTTCCGGCCGGCTGGACCCGCTGGAAAGCGGGTCCGCAGGCTGAAAAGCCTGCCCCACAAGTTTCGTCGGATTTGCGGTTTCCGAAAACTAAG
>Ga0187865_1000653_pt1 | contig 46186 bp, 38 predicted proteins | sample June2016WEW_11_1_2_FD_132989 | JGI IMG/M metagenome (GOLD analysis project Ga0187865, IMG submission 132989) | Peatland microbial communities from SPRUCE experiment site at the Marcell Experimental Forest, Minnesota, USA - June2016WEW_11_100 | ecosystem: Environmental > Terrestrial > Soil >...
CCGATCCTTTTTCCCAAGCTGGACATGCACCCGATGGTAACTTTGCATGTCCACACTGTGCGACCCATTTTGTCACTCCAAAAGTGTCTTAATAGATACATCTTTATACGGTCATAGACCTAGTTGTCTCGGGATCTCCGATCTCACCTCGATGAACGTTAGGTAGATCTTCAGCTCTGCTGGGCCGTTAAAGACGGTCTTGTGCCTTCGCGGGAAGGTGAACTCCCCATCCGCGACGGTCTGTTCACAGACAGGGGGCATGATCGTTTCTTTCGCCCGCGTGGGCCGTTTAAAGCAGAGATTACTAAATTAGTTGGGTAGGGGCGGCCGCGCCGAGACCGCCCGACAGGCTAGAACGATTGTGAGAACCGGGCCTCCAGGAATTCGCCCAGCTTGGCCGTGACCTTGAACTGTGGAATGGGATCCAGCTCTTTGAATGCGGACGTAAACGCATTGGAAAGACTCCAGATCGTTCGCGGCCGGAATTCCTCGTATTTCGGCTCGAAGTAGAGGTCATGCACGCTGCGGGCGAGGTGTTTTGGAGCTTCGAGTCTGCCCTCGACGAACGCTTCGTAGATGACCACCTTCGCAGTGACGTCCGTCAATTCACTTCTCTGCCAGGCTTCCACTTGCTTTCGCATGGGCTCAAAGTTTCGCTGCATTCGGTCAACGCCAACCGACAGGCAGTCGATGAGCGAGAACGACTTCGAGTGTTTTGCGAGCACGGGAGTGAATGCGCCTGTGACAATGTGACAGAAATCGACCCCAGCTCTGGGTAATGGGGCAACGAGCGTCAGGCATCAAGCTAAAACGGTCTTGATCGCCTCTGGCCTATCCCGACTCGCTGAACGAGCGTGCGTATCATGTCGCGCCTGCGATGCCAGCTCGCGTTTGCGAGGTGCAACCCGACCCCGGCCGCAAGCTCGCGAAGGCGGTTCGCTGCGAGTCGCGTGGCGAATAGAGTGCCGCCAATGCGGTCTACATCTCTATGCCTCGGGCATGATTAGAGGTCCTAATGCGGCCATCGAAGGGGGATTCTTCGTATTTACCTCGATAACAGGGGAAGTCAATGGGTGTGTCACGAAATGATTTAAGGATTTGACGGAGTCGGAAGGTACCCAACCGTTTTACCTCGATCAGAGGCGAGACGTTTGAGGGAGAGGCACGCTTTCTCGACTGATTAGTGGCCCATCGCTTTCGTTGTCCTCTCGAACTTCATGGGCCGTACCATCTCAGTCGCGACATCGAAACCGATCACACGGTTGTCGCGATCGCGATTGAAATGGAGCAGAAACTGTCCTTCGCTGAGTTCCCCGATGAAACCATCGGAGAAAGCGGGCTGAAGCTCTTGGTCTTCATTCATCCATTGTTGGCGAATAAGCTTTCCATTCTCGACTACCAGGGTCCAGGTGGCGCGCAGTTCGTCATTGGAGTAGTTGCCGGCGTATCCGGAGAGGCGAGCCGGTGTGGCATCAGCCCCTTTGACGGCCTGATAGGAAATCGGCGCCCCGTCTTCGACAGCTTGCAAGCGGTAAGGGCCGCCGGGCCTGCTTCGCCGGAAAGCATACTTGTTTTTGCGCTCTGAATCTTCCGAGTCGTACTCAAATTCGCCCTTGCCCAGCGGTAGCAGCTCCAACGATATCCCTGGCGATTGCATGACCAGTTTGCCGTTTTTCACGGCGAAACGACGAAACGCTCCCGTCTTCTCACTCCAATATCCGCCGGCATACTGCGCCGGATCATCGGTAGCCGAGGAGGGAGGTGGCGCGGCGCTGCCTCGCGTGTCCTGGAATTCGTCTGCCAAGTAGAGGTCCGCAATCCGAGTCGCCATGCGCATTGGGTTCATGTTTCCAACAGAGTTACAGGCAATCAATGTCGAAAAATGTTGATCCGGAAAACGGCTCAATGCAGCGCGGTACCCCACCCATTCACCGCTGTGGTGAATCCACTTTAATCCACGATAGCGGTCAATAAAGAGCCCCATGCCGTAGGGAATCGGTTGCCCATTGTCCAAAGTGCCGGGTGTGGTCAGATCGCGGATTGCTTCAGGTCCGCCCACAACAGGGTTATAAAAGTTCTGGTCCCACTTGTAGAGGTCTTCGACCGTGGTCATGACTGAACCATCGCCCAGTTGCTCGAAATTGGACATGTCAATCTCGAACCCCCCGCCCGCATGTGGCGCATAGCCCGTCGCCCGGCGGGGCACGATCATGGTGTGGTCGTCGTGGAAGTGCGTGCTGGTCATCCCTAAAGGGCCGAAGATTCGTTCCTGCGCGAACTGCCGCAGCGTCTGCCCGGTCACGCGTTTCACAATCTGCGACATCAAGAAAAAATTCGTATCGCTGTAAAGGAATTCTTCTCCCGGCTTGAAGTTCACTCCCTTCTGCCGCACGATCAGCTCCATGGCATCGCGATCGGTGGTGAGGTCGGCTTCCGGTATTCCCTCGAGGTCAAATAAATCATCGTAGTTGCGCAACCCGCTGGTGTGGTGGAGCAGGTGCCGTATCGTGATTTTCGAACCGTAGTCGGGGATTTCCGGCAGGGATTTCCGGATGTCGTCGTCGAGCGAAAGCTTTCCATCCTCTGCCAGCAGGACGATGGCCATGGCGGTAATCTGTTTTGACACCGAGCCAATGTCGAACACCGACTGAGGCGTGATCGCGACACTGAGCTCCAGGTTTGCCATGCCGTAACCGTGTTCGTACACGATGCGCCCGTCCTTCACCACGGCCAGGGCACAACCCGGAGAACTGGTGGTGTTCCATTCCGCAAAGATTCGGTCAACCTTGTCGGTGAGTGTGTTCGGCGCCGCGTAGGACACGCCCCCAACCAGCAACAGACAGGTCAGCGGTGCGAGAGTGAGCGAGCGTTTCATATGCTCTTGCTTTCCACTAGAAGCTGTACCGTAGCGCGAACTGCATGACCCGCGGGCTCGTTAAGGTAGACGTGTAGTAGCCGAAGCTTGAGCTGTTCGACAGGCTCAAATTCCCCGAGGCATTGCTTCCCGCGATCGGTTCCAGCGCGGCCGCATCGAAGCGTACGGAGTTCGTTATGTTGAATGTCTCCCAGCTGAAGCGGAGCGTCGATGATTCTCTAATGGCCCAGGTTTTCCCCAGCCCCATGTCGATGCCAAAAGATCCCGCGCCGCGGATGAGGTTCCGTTGTCCAGATTCGCCCGGATACGCGTAACGGAACTGGCCAATCGCTGAACCTGGATCCTTAAATATATTGGGGCTCCCGTTGATCATGAACGTTCCACTCTTCGGCTTGGGGCCTACAAGAACCGCATTGGCCGTGTTCTCCCAGTTCGTGGGCCAGTAATTCCCGTCGTTCACGGTTGTCGGGAAACCGCTGGTCATCCGGAAGATTCCGGTGAGTTCCCAGTTGCCGAATATCGCATCCAGTGCCCCATGAGTGGCGAAATGCTTTCCTTTGCCAACCGGTAACTGATACATCCCGTTCGCATTGAACTGGTGGGTTGCGTCAAAATCCGATACGGCCCGGTTTTGTTTCGGCGACCAGGTGTTCATAATGTAGCTGGCGAATCCGCCGCCTTCGTATTGACTGACGCGCTCCGCGTCAGATCCCAAATCAATCGATTTGGAATACGTGTAGTTAAGGTCAAACTGCAGCCCGCCTGACATTTTGTGCCGCAGGCTGGCTTGCAGCGCGTTATAGCTGCTATTGCCGATCGTGCTCCACACGTAAAGCGAGGAAAACTGCGGAGCGAAGAACTGGAACGGCTGCGTGACCCCATTCACGGTCGCGCAGGCGGGAATGCAGTACCAGTCAGCCTGGATGAGTTCCGTGGTCATGTCGATTCCACCGTTGCAGCTGAACAGCTGATACATGTTTTGCGTAGCGGAAGGATTCGCAGGGGATATCCCCGGCGCACAGGCAATGCCGTTGCTCTGAAGGTTCCCGAGAGCTGCCGGGCCGGCCGCGCCCGGGAAGTAATTCTCAAAGTAAGCAATCGGCTGCATGTTCTGTACCTGCGTGGGACTGTTACTCTGCAGAGTGGTTGCAAACATTTTCGTCGCGGTATACAGGTCCATGCCCGACGCCTTGTCACGCAAATTCATCGGCTGCGCCACATCCAACTGTTGCAGCAGGCGATGACCAAAACGTCCCACATAGGACGTCTCCAGAACGAATCCGCGGCCCACGTCGCGCGTGAAGGAAAGATCAACCACGTGGGAATACGGAGTCCGTAACCCATTGTCCAGCCCCCAGCTGATGGACTCTCCACCGGTCCCCGGTGTGGACGGCGGTGCATACGGAAAGCCACCAGTCGGTGCCGGCGGTTGCAGCAGACAGGGTGGAGCGCCGCAGCCGTTATACGTTTTCGGGACATCGTAAAGAGAGCTAAAACGCGGCGCTTGATCCGGCGTCACCAGACCGGCAGGGTCCCCGATGAGGCTGGTCAACCCGAACGAGCCCTGGCGATCGAAAGTGTTAACTACCCCTTCGCCAAAGTGATCGTAGTACATCCCGTAGCCTCCACGGATCGAACTCTTGCCCGACTCGCCAAACATCCTTCCCAACCAACTTGATTTGGAAAAATTGGGCGACCACGCGAAGGCAAAACGTGGAGCAGCATTCTTGTAATCCCAGTTCCAGATCGGCGGTTTACCGTTGGCCTGGCCTGACAGAGCAAAGCTCAGGAGAGGCTGGATGCTTTGCCCGTTTGCCATTCCGATGGCGCGATTCCGAAACCACTGGCTGATGCCCGGAACCGGTGCAACCTGGGCCCCCGTAGTCTCGTACGGCGGCTGCAGCAAGCTGTAACGCAATCCGAATGTCAGCGTCAGATTGGGTTTGACCCGCCAGGCATCTTGCGCGTACCACTCGGCCTCATGCGCGCGGAAATGACGCGGAACCATGGCGCCTTCCGGCAGAAGCGTGAAATTCTTGGTCTCCTGGTAGGCGGCCGTCACCTCGGGCACCATGCCGGTTAGGGCACTCGCAGCGAAATCGTAAGACGCAGAAAACGATCCCGAAACCTCCGGGAATCCGAGAGAAGCGAATTGCAGAGCGCCGGGATCCAGGCTGGTCCCGGTTCCGGAGATCCCTCCGGCCGCAAGCCATGTCGGATTCGATGACCCCGTGATAAACGATTGCCCATTGGATTGCCGAAGGTTGTTAATGATTCTCAAGTTCGTGCCGAACTGCAGCGTATGCTTACCCTTCGTCCAGCTCAGGTCATCCACAAAGTTATGGAGCGGTACGCGCACGTTGGTGGTGGGCGATTCTCCTATCGGGTTGGAAATTCCTCCCGCATAAAAACTAATGTATCCCTGCGTTTGCAGTCCGGCTTGCCCAACTCCTTCGCGGATGTACCCGTACCGGAAATTGTTAATCAAGGAATTGCTGATGACTGCCGTGTAGCCAGCCGCCCAGCCTTTGTTGTTGGCGGTCGAAATCTGGTTTGGAGGCTGGCCCGGGAATTGTGCCCCGCTTGTCGTCACGTGATCGTTCTGCAGGTTTCCGCGTAAAAATAGGTGATGGCTTCCATTCGATGTCACGTTGTAGTCGAGTTTGACGATGTACGTATCGAGTTTGGCTGGAGTGGGATCGGCGAAGGTAAACCCCGAGATGTTGTAACCGTCGCCCACGGTCGGATTGTTCGGCAACGGATAACTATTAAAAACCGCCAGCGCTGCCGGATCAACCCCGGGCTTTTGCGGGCAGTTCCCGAGTCCAGAGCAAAATGGGTCCAGATTCTGAAGATCGGTGTCATTGAGTGTGAACAGACCGCTAGAGGGACAGGTCGCGTTCAGGCCGCTATTGTCACATTGATAAGTCAGAAGCCCGTTGCGAAAGCTTTGGGTAGGCACAAACCTGGTGACAATCGCTGTTTCGTGTGTCCGTTGTCCCTCGTAAGTGGCGAAGAAAAACAGCCGGTTCTTGATGATCGGGCCCCCGATGGAAGCTCCGAATGTATTCCGCACCAGATGGGGAGGCACGTTGGGATTGCCCGCCTGCAGTTCGGCTCGTTTATTAAACCAGCTATTGGCCTCGCCAATTTTCGACCGGTTGTATTCATAGAGCGATCCATGGAATCTGTTGGTTCCGCTCTTGGTCACCAATGACACCTGTGCGCCCGACGAGCGCCCAGAATCTGCGTTCGAATTCGTAGTCGTGACTCGAAATTCTTCCAGCGAGTCCAGGGTTGACCGTAATGCGCCTTGAAACGCATAGCTCAAAACAGGATCGTTGTCGTCGAGCCCATCGACAGTGATAGCAGTCTGATCGCTGCGCGCGCCGCTCACCGCTCCGCTGCGACTATCCGCATCCCGATTGACGTCCGAACTATTGCCCGTGTACAGCACTCCTGGTTGCAGGCTTAGGATGGACACCGGGTCGCGCCCCTCCAGCGGAAGTGCCGTCATCTGGTCCGCAGTGAACGCATGGCCAATGCTGGCATCCTCGGTGTTAACCAGTGGAGCTTGGCTGATCACTTCGATACTTTCGGCTACTTTCTGTATCCGCAGTGTTTGATTAAGAGTGGCGGGCGTGTTCACCAACAGACGAACGTTATCCACTTGAAGGGCGCCGAACCCGGGTGCCTTGATGGTGATCCTGTAGGTGGCCGGCGGGACTTCAAGAAACTGATAGAACCCCTGATCATTGGTTTTAGTCGTTCGAGAAAACCCGGTCGCGGGGTTTGCAATGGCCACATCCACTCCCGGAACCACGGCTCCGTTCGGATCAACAATCGTTCCACGTAGCGATGTAGTGGAAGTTTGCGCCCAGCTAAGCGCGGCCACGAATCCAATAATCAACACCATCAACCCGATTGACCGCTCGCCTATCTTCATATGCCCCCCTTGCGGGCCGCCGCTAGTTACAGATGTGACACATATGCACGTTACCCTGCCTTATACTCAACAATCGCGGATCGTGTCAAGAACTAAATGTCTGAATAAACTAGGCATGTCACGTAGATTATGGCAGGTCTCTCCGGGATTCGGCCGCGAGGGTTACAGAGGTGACAATCTGCTTGACAGGTCGGCCTTGTTGATTGATGCTGTACCGTGTTCATGAGCAGGCGCAAAACAAATCGGCATTCGACTCTGTCAAGCTGGCATGAACATATCGCTGGCCTCTCTCCCAAACGGCAGGAGCTCATCCGCCCCGTACTCGAAGACCCACGCAGCTTCTTGTTTCTCAGTATCCGGGCCCTGGCTGGGAAGCTGCGCACCGACACGGCCACGATGCTGCGCGCGATCCGCGGTATGGGGTTTTCCGGGTACCCGGACTTCCGCAAGTACCTGCACGAACTGGCCATCGCGCACGCTACGTCGCTGGATTCCATGCTGGCGGGTTCAGCGAGAGATTCCAATATTCCTGCCCATGTCCGTGATTCACTCGATCAGGATCAGAAGAACTTTGCCAGTGTGCGGAACACATTGAACACCCGGCAGCTGGCGCAATTCGCCAAGCGGGTTTGGTCCGCACGGCGCGTCACTTTGCTGGGTGGCGATTTGGCGGCAGCCCTCGTCTTTTATCTCGAACACCACCTGGTGATGCTGGGTTTGCCGGTGTTCTCCGCCACCTCCCCGGGCCGGGTCGTCCACCTGGTGCGCACGCTGGACAAGAAGGACCTGGTAATCGCCATTAGCTTTCATCGTGCCTTACGGCAGACGGTGGAAGGCATGCTGCAGGCAAAAGCACGCGGCGCATACTGCGTCGGGATCACGGATACGTTTGTTTCGCCCATCGCGCGCTTCGCGCATGAGTGTTTCCTGGCTTCGGTCGAAACCCGCCATTTCGGAGACTCCTACGTGAGTGCGATGGCACTGCTGAATGTAATGCTGGTGGCCTGCGCCAACTATCGTCGCGGACGCACCCTGGCGCTGGCGCGCGAAGCAGCGCAGGAGCAACAGCTCGGCTTCCGCTGGTATGAAGATTGACGCCGCGGCCTCTTAAGCGGGCGGTTGTTCCCTGAAGAGCCGGGACCGCGTGGCGTCAGAACCGTTCACTATGCGAATCGAAAGCATCGTACTGCGAGAACTCAAGATGCGCTTGAAGGCCCCTTTCGAGACCAGCTCGGAGGTGACCTGGGATCGGCGTATTCTGTTGGTCGAAGCGGGCGCGGATGGAGTACGCGGGTGGGGCGAGATTACTGCTGCGGAAAATCCTTTTTACAACGCCGAAACCACCGATACAGCCTGGCACATGGTTAGGGACTTCATCGTGCCTTTGGTGTTCGGAAAAAGTGTTGCCAGCGCCACTGAAGTACAAAGTCTTCTTGACCCCATCCGCGGGCACGAGATGGCGAAGGCGGGCGTGGAGAACGCGATCTGGGATATCGAGGCGCAGCAAAAGGGGTTACCATTGGCGAGGTTGCTTGGCGGAACCCACCGAGAGATACCCTGTGGCGTCTCTATCGGAATCCAAGACTCGACTGCAACCCTCCTCGCCAACATTGCCAGCGAACTGCGCGCCGGTTATCAGAGAGTGAAGCTCAAGATCAAGCCCGGAAAAGATCTTGCGGTCGTAAACGCTGTCCGCCAGCAGTACCCTGAAATCAAACTCATGGCCGATGCTAACTCGGCGTACCGTCTTGAACAAATAGAGCTACTGCGGGCGTTTGATCAGTACGATCTGATGATGATTGAACAACCTCTGGCCTGGGACGACATATATCAGCATTCACTGCTGCAAGCGCAGTTGCGCACCCCCATCTGCCTGGACGAGTGCATTCACAATCCGTCCCATGCAGACGCGGCAATCAAGCTGGGGGCCTGCCGCATCATCAACATCAAGCTTGGAAGAGTCGGAGGACATACGCGGGCCAAGCAAGTGCACGACCTCTGTGTGCGCAACTCCATCCCGGTGTGGTGTGGGGGAATGCTGGAATCCGGCGTTGGCCGCGCCCACAACATCGCCATGTCTGCCCTGCCAGGGTTCGTACTGCCCGGGGACGTGTCCGCGAGCCAGCGGTATTGGGAGGAAGACATCATCGAGCCCGAAGTCGAGGTAAGCCCCTCAGGCACGATACGCGTGCCGATAACACCAGGTCTCGGTTATGGCATCCGCCGAAGAAAAGTGGAAGAGCTGACTGTTCGCCAGGAGCGTTGGCTGGCGTAAGCTAATGCCTTCTTTTCCGAATGTTGTTTCGCTGGCAATGTGTCGCCCGGAGCTCAAGTGTGCGGAGGTGAGGAGTCTGTTCATGAAATGGAATCGAATTGCCTTGGTTTGTATATTTCTTAACGTTTCCGCGCTGCGCGGCAACGCCCAGACCGAAGCTCAACTCCAACAAGACGCGAAGCAAGTCGCAGCCGCTGTCCTTGCGGGTCCGTCCGTGGAGAAGCTCGAGGAACTCTGCGACCGTTACGGCGCGCGACTGACTGGAACCACGGCCTACGATGAAGCGGCCCAATGGGCGGTGGCACAGTTTCGCACTGCGGGTGTTGCAGACGTCAAGTTGGAGCGGATTACACTTCCCAATGGCTGGCAGCGGGGCTGGGCGGAGAGCTACATGTATTCTCCGGTGCAACGCAAACTGCACCTTGAGACGGTGAGTTGGACTCCTTCCACACCCCGCGGCGGAGTGAAGGGCGAAGTTGTAGTTGTATCCGACATCTCCGAGACTGCTCTGCGGGCGAGCGCCTCCGCCATCCAGGGTCGCATCGTTCTGTTCGACACCGAGCGTGTATTCGCGGATGGTTTCAACCAGACCTACGCGAAACTGATTTCCTCCTATTCGATCTTCAAAGCTCTGGGGGCGCAGGCTCTCGTGCTTCCCGACGCCGTGCCCAATAATGTGCTGGGCGACTGGCTCGACATCGACAACGGCAAGGGTGAGAACCTGCCTCTGCCCATTGCCGAAATTGGCATGGAAGATGGCTTGCTCATTCGGCGCCTTTTGTCGAAAGGCCCCGTGACCATCGGATTTTCTTACGAGAATCGGATTTCAGGTCCGGTTAATTCCAGCAGTGTGATCGCGGAGATCCGCGGAAGCGAAAAACCCGAGGAGTGGATCATCGTAGGCAGCCATCTCGACTCCTGGGATCTGGCAACGGGTGCGCAAGACGACGGCACCGGAGCCATCATGGTTCTGGAGGCTGCTCGCGCCATTGCTTCGCTGCCGCATCCGCCGCGGCGAAGCATTCGTTTTGCGCTCTGGACCGGAGAGGAACCTGGCTTGCTCGGGTCGCGAGCCTACGTGAAAGTGCATGCCAAGGAGCTCGAGCACTGTGTGGCAGTGGTGAATACCGATAACGGAGCAGGTCGGCCACGTGGGTGGATCGTCGAAGGCCGTGAGGATTTGAAAGCCGCTCTGGCGGAGCTGGCGCCGGTCTATCTAAAGGCATACGGTGCCGACAAGGTCTCGCTCGAAACCACTTTCGACACCGACCAGGGCCCCTTCATGCTTTACGGTATTCCATCGTTCGATCTTTGGGTTGACGATGTTCCTTACAGCGCCGTTCATCACAAGTCCAGTGATACGGTTGATAAGGTTGACCCATCATATTTCAAAGCAGACGGCGCCATCGTGGCTGTGCTGACCTACGTCATTGCGCAGAAGGAGCAAGCCATTGGGCCTCACTTAAGCCACGCTGAGGTAAGCGAAATCCTTAAGAAAGCAAGCCTCGATCGATATCTAGTTGCCCATGGAGACTGGCAACCGTAGGAATGTTTGTTCGACAGGAGTATTGGTAGGCGTGACGTAGCCTATGCCAGCAAATTCTACTGATACCGCGTCTTCGGCGAAGCCTGAGATGGCGCCAGGCAACCATCTGAAAGCGAACGCACTCTCCCTGAGTGATGCGATCGTCCTGGGACTGGCCAGTTCCGCTCCCGCCCAGACCATGGCCGTGGCGCTGCCTGCGTTGGTGGCGGCAAGTGGCTATGCCGGCTTGCTGCCCATCGCGTGCGCCTTTATCCCCATGCTGGGCATTGCTCTGGGCTATCAGCGCCTGAATCGTTGGGAGCAGAGCGCGGGCGCTACGTACACTTGGGTCTCCAAAGCCCTGCATCCTTACTTGGGCTTCGTGGCCGGTTGGATGATTCTGATGTATTACACCCTCGGCACCACGAGCATGACGGTGCCAGCCGGTACCTACACACTTCAACTGATCGCTCCCGGCATGGCGAACCACAAGCTGGCAGCTGTTGCTGTGGGCAGTCTTTGGAATTTGATAGTGACTTTCCTGCTCCTGGCAGGCATCGAAATCGCCGCCCGTTTTCAACGGGTCTTGGCGGTCTTTGAATATCTGGTGCTCTTCTTCTTTGCCACGCTCGGCATAAGAGCATTGATTTCGGGCCATGCCGCGGCGCGGGTTACGCCTGCCTGGTTCAGCATCTCTGGCGCTGGCGGAGTGAAGGGGTTTTTGGCTGGAATTCTCATTGCCGTGTTTATGTACTCCGGCTGGGACGCCGCAATTTACGTTAACGAGGAGACCCAGGAGAAGGAAACGAATCCTGGCCGCGCGGCCGTGTCCAGCGTGGTCATCCTGCTGTTTGTCTATTGTTTGATCACCTTCGCCTATCAGGGCGTCCTGGACCGATCGGCGTTGCAGAGCTCTGCGGGGAATGCGCTAGCAGTCATTGCGGGCCGGTTGCTGCCGGGGCCGGGTTCGTTGCTGTTAAGTGTGGTCGTCCTGTTGGGGACAATCGCATGCCTGCAGGTTGCGATTGTGTCGTCGTCCAGGCTTGGGTTCGCCATGGCGGAGGACCGTGTGATGCCGTCGTTTTTCAGGATCGTTCACCCCCGAACGGGGAGCCCTTGGGCGGTGACGCTGTTTATGGGCGGCATCAACCTGGTTTTCCTTATGCTGACGGTATTTGAAGCCGGAGGCACACGCGAGGTGTTCTCCAACATCGCCAGCGCTCTCGGCATTATTGCGTCTCTGTTTTACGCCCTCACCGCCATCGCTGCTGTTTGGCAGTGTCGAGCTGTGCTATTCAAGAACGCCGGCAATTTTATTCTCGGAGGTCTGTGGCCGGCGCTCGGGGCAATCGCTCTTCTCACCATAGTGGTTGAGGCGGTCTTGATCCACGCGGTTTCGGCTACGGTGCTGTGGGCAGGTCTCGGAGCCGCCGCCGTGGGACTGCCCATTGCTCTGGGCATTCACTACATTGGCAAAGTGCCTCTCCTTGGCGGCGCACGCCAGCAGGAGATTCAGCTCCCGGATGAGGCGAGGTAGATTTTGCGGGGAGTTTTGATCGAGAGGACCTAACATGAAAGTGGAAAACCAACTGGCGGGCATGACAACAACAGCAAAGTCAGCGCACCTTTTCGCTCAAGCACAGGAGGTGATCGCTAGCGGGGTGAATAGCACCGCCCGTACGCCCGGCTCAGGTTGGTCACCCTATCCTCTCTTTGTTGACCACGGGAAAGGGTCCCGGATCGTTGACGTTGATGGCAACGAATTCATTGACTATTTGCTGGGGCTGGGCCCCATGCTTCTTGGCCATCGGCCTGAACCGGTGACCAAGGCCGTGGTTGATTTCATCACTCAAAGGGGCACCGTATTCGCGCTGCCCGTGGCCGACGAGATCGAACTGGCGCGGAAGATCATTGACGCGGTACCCAGCGTCGAGCAAGTGCACCTCGCAAACTCGGGAACGGAGGCCGTCCTTTACGCCGTGCGCCTCGCCCGCGCATATACGCGCCGGTCCAAGATCATCCGCTTCGAGGGCATGTACCACGGTTTTTCCGACGCGGTGTACTGGAGCAAGCACCCTCCGCTCGAGAAAGCCGGTCCCGAGTCGCGACCGGTTCCAGTTCCGCAGGGCCCGGGCCTGCCGGAAGGATTGGAAAATTCTCTTATCGTCCTACCGTGGAACGACGGCGAGGTGCTGGAGCGCACGATCCGCGAGCGCGGGGAAGAAATTGCCGCCGTGATCACCGAGCCCATCATGTGCAACACCGGCTGTATTCTGCCGGAGCCCGGCTACCTGGAACTGATGCGGCAGTTGACCCGCGAGTTTGGCATCGTGTTGATCTTCGACGAAGTCATTACCGGCTTTCGCGTTGCGCTGGGAGGGGCGCAGCAATATTACGGAGTGGTGCCGGACCTCACGGTTATGGCCAAAGGATTTGGAGGCGGGTTTCCCATCGCCGCTCTCGGAGGCAAGAAACAGATCATGCGGCTGGTAGCGGATGGGACAGTGTCCATGGCAGGGACTTACAGCGGCAACGGCATCGCAGTGAGCGCCGCCAATGCTACGCTCGATTTTCTGATGGCGCCCGGCATTTATCAGAACCTGTTCGAGAAGAGTCAGCGGCTGATGCGGGGCATTGGGGAACGCCTGGGTTCTGCGGGATTCGACACCAAGGCAGTCGGGATCGGTCCGCTGTTCCAGGTATGGTTCACACGTTCGCCCATCCGTAATTACCGTGACGCGGTTCGGCATGCTCGTCGCGATCTGTTTCGCGTCTGGTGGGAAGAGATGATGAAGCAAGGAGTGCTCTTTCACCCCGACGCGCTCGAGAACCTATTTGTCTCGTTTGCCCATAGCGACAGCGACGTGGAGTGCACACTGCAGGCGGTCGAGGGCGCATTACCCGGAATGCACCGCAGATTGCGGTGAATGGAACTGGAGTTCTTGCTGTTTCGTCGCGCTCAACCAAACGAGAAACTTTTCTCAAGAAGTGAGGACATCTGAGTGCAGCCAAGCTCGTGCGTGCTAGGCATTGACCTCGGGACGTCGGCGATCAAGCTCGTCGCCGTTTCCCGGGACGGTCATGTGGTGGCCAGCGCACGCGAGTCCTACGATACGATCTCCACTGCTGCGGGGCAGGCGGAACAGGATTGCCAGCACTGGCTGAAAGCTTTGTCCGTTGCGGCGAAGAAGATCAGATCACGGTTGACGCATAAGGCCCGGGTGGCAGGCGTCGCACTCACCGGCCAAATGCCCACACTGGTAGTGCTGAGCGGACAGAAGCCGGTCGCTCCCGCAATTACCTGGCAGGACAGCCGGGCCGATGGATGGGTGGCTAAACGGGTTACGAATGATCTTCGCCTCCACATCTACCGAAGCACGGGCGTGCTCATTGACGGCCGCTATCTCGGGCCGATGTTCCAGTATCACCACGGGACGAAACAGAAAGCACGCAGGGCGCTCTCCGCGAAAGATTTCCTGTTCCATGCCCTTACCGGGTCAACGGCCACCGATCCATCCACCGCTTCCGGATACGGCTTGTACAACCTGCGCTTGAAGGCCTGGGATCCGGACCTCTGTAAATTCTGGGGCATCACTCAGGAAACACTGCCCTCGGTTGAGCGTTCTTCATTCCGCGCGCCTCTCAGCGAGCGGGGGCGACAGCTACTCGGCTACGCGTTAGGAACCCCCGTGGTGCTGGGCTGTGCCGATTCGGTCGCCGGCGTCTATGCGCTCAGTGGCGCCGAGCAGCGCCTGGACACGGCGACCCTTCTGACAGGGACCAGTACGGTGATCATGAAGTGCGATTCGCAGCCGCGCTGGGACCGGCGGAGCAGGTATCTCCTTACCCCGTTCGCAGTGGATGGCTTGTACGGCTGCGAAGCAGATTTGCTCGCCACCGGCTCTGCACGCGAGTGGGTGGCCCGTGTTTTCCTGCGCCACGCCAACCAGAAAACGCAACGTTCTTTATGGCAATCGGCATATAGGATCGCCCCCGGCGCGGACGGACTGCTCTTCGCACCTTATCTTGCCGGCGGCGAACAGGGAGTCCTGTGGAACCCCGACCTGCGAGGCGCTCTGACAGGGCTGACCCTGGCTCACAACGGGGCGAAGATTGCGCGTGCGTTGCTCGAAGGCATGTCCTTCGAGATTCGGCGTTGCCTGGAAGTCTTCGAAGAGGATGTGCCGCTGTCATTTGTACGCGTGACCGGGTGGGTCGCCGATATTCCGCAGGAGTTGCAGTTGCTGGCCGATATCATCGGCCGGCCCGTTCATGCTTTCCGGCTGGACTGCGCGTCAGCGATTGGAGCAACACTCCTCACCGGACTAATTGACAGCAAAAAATACTTCGCAACCACCCAGCCCGCAGTTTTCACGCCGGGTCGGCGAAGCAAGCTCTACAACGAAATCTATGCAAGATACGTCGCTCAGTTTCCGGCGTGCGCAACCACTGGGCCGGCAGGCGATGCTTAAGCCATCGTGCGCGTTCTCGTGCTTTTGTGCGGGGTCGCAACAGAAAAGCAAGGAAGCGGAAGGGTTTTACTGGGTGTACCTTGAAATTGACACAGTAGGGGTCAAAGAGAATGTGACTCCCCAGTGCTCCGAACCGGCACGCCGCAATTGGCCCAAGTTCGTCATGGAACGTCGAATTCCGCAATGTTTGAGCTCCGCAGCGAAGGAAGCGTTGTGTGCAACCGCGGCATACGAGAACGGTCGAAAATTTGGAGCATGCCGTCGCTGGCTGCGATTACTCCACAGAACGCTTCCACTTGGTTTGCCCATTGCGGGGGATGGCTACGATAAATATGAAAATACTCGAATGCTTTGAAAAGCGCAGCCTGAGACCGGCGTTGTGAGCAGAAGGAGCCAGCTTTGTCACTGATGCTCGAAGAAATCCGGCAGCAACCTGATGTCTTGGCTCGCATTCTGCAGCAGGAGCGGGGCAAGATCCGCGAACTCGGAGAAACGCTGCGAAAGCGATCCATCCGACTGATTATCCTGGTGGCTCGTGGCAGTTCCGACAACGCTGCTCAGTTCGGCCGCTACCTGCTCGAAATCGCTACCGGCATCCCGGTCTCTCTGGCCGCGCCGTCGATCTACACCCTTTACGGCGCCAAGTTGCGTTTGGATCACGCCCTGGTCGTCGGTGTGTCCCAGTCGGGGGAAAGCGAAGACATCAATCGCGTGCTGGCAGAGGGGCATGCGGCTGGCGCATTTACCATCGGCATCACGAACGAAGCCGGCTCTTCCATGGTTCGCTCCGTTGATGTGCCTTTGCTCATTCACGGCGAGCGCGAGCGCTCAGTCGCGGCCACCAAGACTTTTACCGGCCAGATGATGATCTTCTATCTGCTGGCCGAAGCGCTGGCGGGGTCTTCCGGCGTCACCCAGGGCTTTGAACGTGTTCCGGAATTTTGCGCGAAAACCCTCGCACACGAAGCTCCCATTCGCGAACTAGCCCAGCGCTACACGTTCATGGAAAACTGCGTCGTGCTCGGTCGCGGCCTTCTTTACGGAAACGCTTATGAACTTGCGCTCAAGCTCATGGAAACCTGTTACGTTGTCGCCGAGCGATTTTCGACCGCAGACTTTTTCCACGGCCCGCTCGCGATGGTAGAACGACATTTTCCATTGATCCTATTTGCTGCGCCGGGAGCCATGATGCCGGGCGTGAAAACCCTAGCCCAGCGCCTTAAGGAACTGCGCGCGGAAACGGTTGTGATTACTTCGGATGCGGAACTTGCAACCATGTGCTCGCGCGTTGTGCCCATGCTTCCGGAGATCACGGAGTTTCTCGCGCCCATCCCCTACATCATCCCAGGCCAGCTTTTTGCTGCTCTGCTGGCGGAGGCAAAAGGACTCGATCCGGATACACCGCGGTCCCTCTCCAAGGTGACGCGAACACTCTAGGATGACAAAAATGCTACATACCAACTGCCGAGTGAATTTGCCCTTCCGGACTAGGTCTCTGACCGCATGATTATTACCGCTGTCAATCCAAGCTTACTGGTGGAGAGTTGGGCACGGCCGACAATCTCGGGACGATTCACCAGATTGAAAATGCGGACCCTGCTGGCGCTTGATGTGTCAGCCTGCATGGTTACTCGAAACCGATTGATTCCTGCGTCTTGTTCGACATAGAGAAGAATCTCTGCTGGCTCCGCTCTCTCAAGTTCCATAGCTTACAGGGTGTAGTCCTGCCCGAATGACCGCGAAAAACATTTTTTTGCGGTCTCATTGTTGCTGCGAGCGAACCACGGCAGTGGCTTTGCTGGCAGGGCCTTCGCCGAGTATTCCCTTGTGCCGATACAAGCTTGTCGCGAGAGTTAACACGACCAGGGCGGATCCACTTTGGTCAAATTGTCTCAGGCGTGAAGTCTCCCGCGAACGCCATGTTCGAGCAGACGAATACGCGATATTATGCAAAGGAACGAGTTATGCGCAGTAAAGAAGCTGTGGTGCGCTTTCCCTGCCATATCTGCGACCGACAACTCTACATAATTCTGTGTTGCTTTCGGCGAGTCTGCGCAAGTCGGGGTGGAATCCTTCCATCAAAGGCGATCATTAACTCACGGACTATGAGCCTGAACGCCTCGTGTACTTCGAGAGAAGGAAATCCATGTCATCTCCGACGCCGTAGCCGAACTTATGACTGATTTCCCGCGCAGCGTCTAGCCTGGCGATAAGGCCATCTCGACCGGGGGATGGTAGTGTGTTTGCGAGCTTCAGGGCCTGCTCGAACATGCGCACCAGTGCATCGAAATATCCTTCGTCTTCATTGCAGATATCACTACAGAACCCGGCGGCCTGCTCGCAGTAGAAAACCATCAACTCGGCCATGCCCTCGGGTTCGCCAACTGCCTTTTTGTAGTCGGAGATGGCCTGCTTGGCTTTGGCGACAGACGTGTCCTGGTTCCGTAACACGTCAGGCCAAAGCCATCGATCAATAGTTTTCTTGTACGGTTCCAGCACGTCCTCCCCCAAGCCAAAGCGGGCATGAAGAAATAACTGATTGTCTTTGTGCGCGGCGTAGAGATTGTGAATCAAGTCCAGCAGCGCTGCCCGGTCAAAAGCCTCGAGCTTTGCCTTGACATCCGTCCAGGTGGGTTGCGATTTCGACTGACGTTTGGCCATATGCGCCTTCGATTCTACCCATACGAGCCGTCCCCTGTAGCTCCGAACGGGAGCTTGATTCAGAAGCGGTAGCCTTGCGCCACCCAGTAGTGCCAGTCGCCGATGGCCTCGAAGGTGGATTCGTCCGCGTCTATGGCAACGAGTTGAGAGAGAGGAACCGCCATATTGCGGCGCGGCCAGCAAACCAGCACGAGCATGTCGCTGGTACACGCATCTTCGGGTGCCCTGCCGCGGACTTCGACGGTTTCTCCCTTCCGGAGCGGTGACACCACCTTGGACGCGATGCACTGGGCTGGGAAAGGGAATCGCAGTTTACCTTCCAGATAGTAATACCAGCCCAGGGCCTGCTCTTCCGGCCCATAGGTGTCTACGATGGCTTCGTTGTGGATCCGGTCTTCGCGGAGGCGGTCTCGCTTGGGCCTTGTCATGGCTCTCCCGCGGACCGTTACCAGGACTGAAGGAGTTGGCGGATACGAGAGAAGCGCAAAAGTTCCTCTGCTCCCCGGACGGGGTTCGCCGGCCAAGGTTCTTCCTCAACTTCCTCGTCCTCATCATCAATTCCGATCTCTGGCTCGGGCGGGGCCAAGAATTTCGTCTGCTCCAGATGGTCGAGATACTGGCGAATCTCTTCGGCGGCAAATACTCGACGGATGACAGTGAGAAAGGCGGGCAACTCGGCGGCGAAGTCGGGATCCTGCTCTGATATCGTCACGAACGTGAAGAGCTTCTCACCGATCAGATAATCCAAGGCGTCGTTCAACCCAAAGCGCTCGCGGATGTCTTCGGCCGCTGCGCACTGCTCAATCCAGATCTTGTGGAATTCCATGGACGAGCTACTCATCATCGAATCCTTTCTCTCAGAATGCGGCCCTGCAAGGGCAGTGTCTGTGAATCATGCTAATACAAGGGAGTGAGTTTTATTGATTTTCTCCGATCACGAGAATCGGATGTCAATACTTTTGCCGACGCCCGACAGGGTGACGTCTCGCCGCACTAAACCTGAATCCGGCACCTGGTCGGCAGGGCAAGGCGCAGCCGCGTGTTTTTCACAACGAATCCAGCCAGTCCAGTACGTCGGCGTTCCTCTTCCAGCGCGGAGCGGCATGGGGCCGTAGTGCGCCATCGGCTTTCTCGATTGCCTTTCGTTTTGTCTCCAGGTTGGCTTGGGCGTAGATGTTGGTCGTGTCCAGGCTGACATGCCCCATCCAGTTCTGAACGATGGCGGCGTCGACACCCGAGGCAATGAGGTGAACTGCAGCCGTGTGCCTCAGCGTGTGGGGCGACACGCGCTTGTCAGCCAGACGGGGAGCTTTTTCTGTGGCGGCTTGGACGTATCGCTTCAGGCGGAATCGCACACCGGAAGCCCCGAGCGGATTCCCGTAACGGTTACGGAACACCGCCTCATCGGGGCCGGTTGGGTGTCGCTTCAAGAATGTGTCCAGAAGTTCCGCTGTTTCCGGCCACAAAGGGCAGATGCGCTCCTTACGTCCTTTGCCATACACACGCACCTGCGACGGAGGATGCAAACGAATGTCGCGCGGGTGAAGCTGGAGAGCTTCCGAGATGCGCGCCCCGGTGTTATAGAGGAGTGCGAGTAAGACGCGGTCGCGCTCGCCCAGCTTGCTCTTCCGATCCGGCTGATCCATCAGCGCCAACAGTTCATCTGACTCCAGGTAGACGGCGGTTCGTTTCGGAGCACGCTTGTTAGGAATGCGAAGAATAGCCGCGCACTGCTTGGCGGCAAGCGGGTCTCGATCCGCAAGGAATGCGAAGAAGCTGTGGAGAGCAGCCAGCCTACAGTTTCTGGTGGCGATGGTCTTCCCACGGACCTTTTCTAGATCATCGAGAAAGGCCAGCACTTCCTTGTCGTACAGATCAGCCAAAGCGAGCCGCGCAACGTCCCGGTGGCGACGCTCCGCCACGAAGCGCAGAAACAGCCGCCAAGTGTCACGATAAGAAAGGATGGTGTGGTGTGAGGCGTTCCGTTGGCCGGCCATCCAGTTATGGAAGTAAGAATGCAACAGATCGGGGAGCGAGTCAGCTATTTTCATAAGGGGTTTCCCGGGCCTTCACGAGGTGCGCACCGAAGGCTCGAAACCGCTCGCTTGCGCGCTGCAGCAGTTCCTGGGTGACCGTGATGTACACGACGGTGGAGTGCAGGCCGCGATGACCAAGGTAGGTCCAGAGGTAAGGCAGCTTGGCCTGCACGTCGACGCCTTCCCGGTACCACGCGATCATTCGATTTACGACAAAGCTGTGGCGAAGATCGTGGATCCGGGGGCCGCGCCGCCCCGGATCTGGTTTAAGGCCTGCCTTGCGCATTATCTGGCGCATCAGGTGGTTGGCGGTAGTGTAAGAGTATCCGCCCTTCCGGTGCCAGAATAGAGGACTGTGGGGATCTGTCGGTGCGAGGGCTTGGCGTCGGGCCAACATGTAGTTGCGAATGGCTGCCATAGCACTCTCGCTCAGCGGCAACCGGCGGGACTTGAAGAACTTCGTATCCCGAATGTCGATGGCGTTGTCGTCCTCTCGAATGTCACCCAGGCGAAGCCCGACAATCTCCCCCATCCGGAGTCCGGCACAGTAAGCCAGAACGAACATCGTGTACAGAGACAGCGCCCGCACGGGGGCTTTGGGAGAGGGATAGTTTCGCGCGGTTTCGAGCAGGCGCTGGACCTCTTCCTGGGTAAAGATGTACGGTCTCTTTCTCTGGCGGAGAACTTCACGAACGATCATGCGGTCGCGCTTGACCGATGCGGTAGCCGGATTGGTGCGTTGGAGGGATCTGGCAATGGCACGCCCCACCTTCACGCGTTCCATATGAGTTGCGGGCGAAGGTGCAAGCTTCGCGTACTCTTCCACCAGGGAGGAAAGTGATTCGCTCTCGGCACTGGGTCGGCGCTGAACGAACTTATCGAAGTGCCGGAATCGATTCTCGTCATAACGGAGCCCAAGAGTCTTCATACGTTCCACATGCGCCTGGATGACGGGTCCAAGATGACTCCCGAAGCGAGGAAGGCCACGAAGGCTCTCCAGGGCTGAGTCCGGGTCAGGGCTTACCAACGCGCGAACAACCGCAGCGGTGGACTGGCGTCGGCAGCCGCGACGGAGATCGGCGAAGGGATTTACCGCGAGGTAGCCACTGGCAACAAGCCAATCGAGAAAGCAGCTGACGGTCTGTGCTCGTCGGACAGCCATGCCCAGCGGCGACTGTTTCACACACTCTCGCAGCCAGGCTTGTAAGGTCCTGCTGTCCAATGCCCCCTCAGGAGCGTGATCCGTCACGAATGTTTGAAAGCGGCGAAGCACGGATTCGTACGGCTTCCCGGCACATGCTCCCCTGAGATCCAGGTCGGCCACATATCGTCGAAGCAGAGCCCTTTCTCGATCAGGCCAAGCCTTAGTCATTCCTCCACCCCGGCACCGGCAACGCCACCGAGCGCAAGTCCTCGGTTGCCAGCTTCAGATACACCTGCGTAGAAGCAGCCGAGCGGTGGCCCAATACGTCACCGATCGACTTCAGCGGAACACTCGCCCGCAAGAGGCTTACTGCTCGTGCGTAGCGGATGGCGTGTGGACCGCGCCTGCCTTCCGTCTTGATACCGGCCTGCCGGATTCGGCGGCCCAACACCGTGTAGAGACTGGAGCCACCGGCAAAGGGACCGTGAGGTGCTCTAGCCTTGATGAACACTTCTCGCAGATGTGTTTGTGGCCGGCCCCGGCGGAGATAATTAAGGATGGCTTGGCCGACTTCCGCCATGAGCGGCAAAAGCAGGTCGGCGCCCGTCTTAGACTGTTTTACCTTTATCTGTTCGCAGCGCCAGTTGATGTCTTCGAGCTTCATGCGGACGACCTCGCCGGCGCGAAGTCCGTACTTGGCTACGAGTAACAGCATGGCGTGGTCGCGCAATCCAATCGGCGTCTGATCGTAACGAGTGACGGCTTGCAATCTCTTGACCTGTTCATCGGTGAATGCCAACGGAATGTCTTCATGCCGATAGAGGATCGGGCCGCTTACGGCGACTGCGAGATCTCGTTCAATCAACCCGTCCGCATAGAGGAAGCGCAGGAAGCTGCGCAGACAGCTGGCCACTCCATGCCTGGTCACTCGCCTCAACCCCTGGTTCCGCCAAACAAGGAAGGCATCAATGTCCGACACAGCCAGTCGACGCATCGTATTCGGGCCGGCACGGTCTCCCAGCCACTCGAGGAACACTTTTGCAGCGTGCCCATTCTTCCGCAGCGTCTCCGCGGAGAATCCGTGGAGTTCCGTCAACCAGCGCCCGTAGCTCGTGCATATCTGACGGCGGAATGCTTCGATTTCATCTTGGACTGGTCTTTCAGGCGGCCACTGCCCACGGACCAGCCGCAGGTAGCGTCGGATCGGGCTCGTCTGGTGGTAGTGCCATAGAGCGACGTTTCGAGGATGCTGTTCGTGGTTGCGCCGGCACTCGGCAAGCCGCAATTCCACGTAGGACGCGACGTGTTCGGGCGTCACCTCTTCAACCGGAATCGACCGGCTTCGTAAGAAGCGCAGGAACACCCGGACGGTCGACATCATGCTGGGGATCACGGAAGCGCGAAACCGCTGTTCGGCGAGGTATTGCCGAAAGCGCTCCAGCGAGGGATCGGGTCGGCTGTCTGCCGGCCAATAACCGTGGACCAACCGCAATAGGCGGCTGACCGGAGATACAACAGTGGCTTTCCAACTCCGCATGTACCGCGGAAATCTGCCGTGGCGCTTCTGATAGGCCGCCAGCTTCGTTTGAACGAAGCTGGTCACGTGGGCAGCTTGCACTTTTTCCAGAGAGATACCCTGCGTCTCTAAGTGTCTTAGGAACTCAATGCAGCGGCGAAGATATACCCCACGCCTCTTTGGACACGAGAAAGCATGCTCCAGATGTTTCTTCAGCCGCTCCAGCCAGGGCTGCACTGGACGTGCCGGTGGCCATTCTCCTTGCACAAGTCGCAGCAAGTAGTGAATGCCGGGTGTCAGTCCACATCGCCAGTCTACGACGCTCCCCGGAAGCCGACCTTGCTCGCGCTGGTAAAGAACCAGTTCGCGATCAATGAATGCCGATACGTCAGCCGGTGCCGCAACCTCCGGTGGTACAGACCTATCGCCAAGGAAGAAAAGAAAGCGGCGTACGACCTGAAGGTAGCGCTGTCTAGTTCTAGGCTTTTGCCCCGCCTGTTCGAGGCGCGCCCGAAACCACTCCAGGCGCGTTTCGATCTCATTCGAGGGAGGCCACTGCCCTTGCGCCAGGCGTAGCAGCAGGGTGATCGGCGACATGTGATGCCAGTGCCAGCCGCGCTGATTCTTTGGGCACCGTCCGTGTTTCCACCGATAGTGGCGCAACCTTACACGAAGAAATGCGTCGACATCCGCTGCTCGTACCGATTCGACCGGAATCTGGCGGCGCTCCAGGTAGCGCAGGAACTTCCGTCCGACTACGCAGTAGCTTTTGGTTGCAGGACGGCTGTAATGCTCACGGGCTAAGTGTTCCTTCAGTTGCGGCAACCATCTGTCAAGGCATGAGGTGTGCTGTGAAATGGTGTTTGCTCCCCGTACTGGTATACGCAGAAACAGGCCGATTGGACTCAATTATCGGAAGGAATATTTTTGAACAGCCACGCCGAGCGTAGCTTCCGCTGCTTTCCTCCGCATATTCGGTTGCTGCGCATAATATCGCTAATCGCGAGCTCGCGATTAGCGATAACCACAAGTCATCGCCAAACGCATGCTCTTATCGTGGGAGTTGCGAAGGCCGATGGAAAAGCGGCAGCCTTCCATCTCGGTTTCGAGGTCGAGAACCCCAAAGGCTTTCATGCCGTCTGGTGAGACCGCATACTCATCATGCACGACTCCGATGTGGCGAAACCCGAGAGTCTCGACCAATGCTTGCACGATCTCGTGGTGCGGGACCGGACGGTGTGTTTCCGTTGCCACTGGTGTCGGCACCAGTGCTAGTTCTTCGCGACCAATCGTTCGGCCATTGTAGCCAATGAGCGTACTAGTTTCTGACATACTACTTTCCTCCTTGTTGATTTGGAATGACGTTCTTGAAGGTGAGAGAATGGCGGCGACGCTGGCCGCAGCCACGTTTGCCGGTATGGTTTACGGACTTCGGAGAGAGGACTGCTCAGCGAGGTTGCGCACCGGGCCTGCGAGTTCGTCCAGCCGTCGCTTACGTCAGGTCAACTGAAACCAAACAACGACGCTTGCTCCGGGACGGCTGGCCTCCCGCGCCGCTTCCTGCCTGACAATGATTCAGGCCGACGTCCGAAAACGAAGATAGAACCGGGATCGATAACCCCTTCAAAAAGACCAGCGGTGTCAGACTGAGTGTTCAGCGGTATGTTCGCCGTTTCGGTGGAAGCAGCATCATCGCTGCAAACAGACTTTGTCGGGAACAGTTTTTGATGTTCTGCATTCAGGGCCCTCCAAGTGGAATCGGCGGTCTCGCCAATACCGTTCCTCTCGACCAGTTCCCGTGCCATGGCTGAAAGCATGTCATCGTCTTCATCGATGCTCTGCAATCCCTCGCCGGCGAACTTGCCTTCCATGGTGAGTGCCACGAGGAGCTTCTTCCCCATCAAGCGGAGGCAGGAAGTCTGCATGGTCCCCTCAGAGCAAAGAAATTTCACACGTACCGGCCGTCGTTGACCGATCCTCCAAGACCTGCGGCTCGCCTGCCGCAAAGTGTGTAGTGAATACCCCGACTCGTAGAAGAGAATCGTCGGGAAGTCCAGCAAATCCAGCCCAGTCTCCACCAGCTTGGGATGGCAGATCACTACTTGAACTCCGTTTTTATTTGTCTGGCGTACCACGCTTCACGCTTCGAAGTATCGACGCTCGCGCGCAAAACAGCGGTGTGGATTCCCTCGTTGCTCAGGATTCGTTGAATCCGCGCCGTGACGTCGTGCTTCTGTGTGTACACAGCAAAGACCTGACAGCGGCGACCCTCCACTAATTCTTTCTTGATCTCTTCGATCAGCCTGCGTTCCTTGGAATAGATACGGTCCTCCGGAAGGTCGCGGGGTTCTGCAATAACGAATCTCACCTTGTGCTTAAGTTCAGGATCGAACTCAGTACCGTATAGCGTCCCAATCCCGTATGGGTGATCGGGATACAGCAACAGAGTGTTGAGCATCGTGCTCAGAACCGACCGGTTGCCCCTGTGAGCTTTCAACGCCTTCCGCATGTCATCTTCGAGCTCGCGGTACGCTTCCTGCATGGGAGCGTCCATCGGCACGCTCAGATAGCTTTCTTCGTATGGCGGAAGTTCTCCCGAGATGTCCTCGAGAAACAAAAAGGCGCACAGCTGCATCAGGAACTCGCCGAATAGCAGTGGGGAGGCTCCAGGCTTGCGCCGGACCGTGCTGGTCGTTTTGGCCTTGGAGCAGGCATTGTTGGCGGGTTCCACCTTGGTGATGGTTTCCAGGACGCCGTAATCCTGAATAAAGGAACTGCGCCCGGTAGTACCCCATTCGTAGCCATGCTCCTTCATCCTTCTCGCTTCGAGACGGAAGAGCGTGTTGAAGAGATCGTCGGCGTAGCCGCCCAGCAGTGTGCCGGTCAGTCCGACGATCCGGTCGGTGCATGCGGCCAGAGTCCCCAGGGCATTGCCTTGTGCCGTGTCGCCCGCAAGTTGGTGGATTTCGTCGCAAATGGCGTAGTCGAACCAACCGGGCATATAGCGCCCGATAAATTCCACAGGGGCCATACGGCGGATCTTCTCGGGGTCGGCCTGCCACATCGCGCTGTGCACGCGCCGGCAGGGCGTTTCTCCGCGGGCCTCAATGGTCTCGGAGATTTTGACCTTTTCGAAGTCGGCGGCGGTCAGCCGGCCATCATCAACGATCACGGGCTTGCCCGTGTCTGCGTTGACGACGCAGCCCAAGTACGGGCCCGAACGCGGCATGATGAAGGCATGGCGCCAGAAATACCCCAGCTTGGCCCGTTCACGTCCCACGATGAACAGTGCCGGTCTCGTACACAACGACATCCAGCGCTCGCGTGAACTCGAAAACTGCTTCCGCAGTCGCATGTCGCTGAGCGTGGTGCGCAAGCCTTCACGCACCATCCGGCCGTGCTTGAGCCGCACTTCGTTGACACCGTGCGGTGTGTTCTCGTCGCCGCCGTTCCGCAAATCGTCGATCAAGAACACGCGAATTTCAGGGACGGTCAGGAATGCTTCACGTGCCCACTTCTCGACCAAGTGTGGAGGGACCATGGCTAAAGCTGTGAATGGATGCCCGTCGCTATGGACATGCATGGCTCCCAGCGAGATCAGGGTCTTGCCCGTGCCGCATTCGGCTACGACCATGGCAGTTCTGGCGTATTGCCAGCGCTTCACAACACCCATGAGGGCAATCGTCTGTGCCGGAAACGGCCTTCGCAATAGCGCGTCAATCCGGGGCGAGACCGGATCATTGAACGGATGCAGGGCTGGGTATTCCTGCAGGATGCGCTCTCCAAGCAACTTGGCATGGGCTCTCATATAGTCATATATCGTCGTAAGTTCGAGCATGGAAATCCTCAGAACGCGGGAAGAGGGACCTGAAGGGAAAAGGATTGAAAGAGAGAAAGAGACAGGAAAGGACGAGGTTCAGTCTTCAGTGGGTAGAAGAGTCTGTTTTAGATCCAAACTTGGCCAATGGATTGGTCCGGTCTCTGGGGGAAAGCGGATGGTGCTGCTCCACAAGCCGTCACTGAGCCAGGAAAGGAATTGCTCTTTGTTCCCTTTGACGAGTACAGGATTACATCCAAGACCCAGCATCGGGACGACGGCTTTGTGCTTTTCGAGTTGGCGCAGAAACCATTCGGCCCAATCAGGAATTCCGGGGATGCCGTGAATGTGGGCCAGCGACGCCCACACAAACAAAGCCTCCGAATCGGCCAAGAGGGTTCGATCCGTTCCTGATAATGTGCCGCTGGCGGCAAACTCCTCGGAAACCCCGATGAGATGGCGTAACGGCTTTTTGCGCCCGGCAAGCTGCAGCGAACCTTTGTAGCACTGGACATTGCGCTCCAGGCATACACGAATCGGTTGTACGCCCGGCCCTTCCACCATGAAACGCTCTCCCATGGATATGGCTGCAGAAACGGCCGAGATCTGCGTATCACCGCCGATCGCAGAAATGAAGTGGGCTTTGGCCTGCCGCGGTGGGTCTGGCAAAACCTCGCCGATGAATCGGTCCAGGCGCAGTCTGATGTTTGTGGTGGTTTTCTCCGTGCTCTTTACGTATGTGACCCAACCCCAGAAAAACAAGCGAAATCAACTCTTCGTGTCGGCTGAGGTTCGCGAAGGGAGCCTGGGCATCTCCTCAGTCTTCTTGCGATGTGAGGTTTTGCGCGACTATTTCTATCGTATTCCACGAGGCGGCGGTGCGTCCGCTCAATACACCTTCTACGATGTGTTGCGGATTCCGGCTGGCGCTTCTCCCTCTGAAGTTCGCGTTGCGTACAAATTGCGGGCTTTGGAGCTCGATTCCGCCGGCGCTCCTCACAGCGAGCGTGTTGACTTGGAACGAGCGTTCAACATTTTGGCTCAGCCAGAACTCCGTGCCTGTTATGACGCACTCTTGACCGACGCGGATGGCCCCGCGCCCTTTCCCTATGGCGGCTTCGGCTCTCTGCTTGCTGCTGGCGAGCGCTCTCACGATGGCCAGGCTTTCTTTGCCAACCGCATTTTGGCTTTCCTGCCGGAGCAACGGCAGCGCCAGTTCCATGCCCCGCTGCGCAAATGCGACTTCTACGATGACCGTGCTCTGTACCGCGATCCTCGCCGCAAGCTGGAGTTTTGGATCGATCACGCCGCCCTGCACATGGTATGGGACTCCAGCTGGAATCGGTGGAAACACCTGCTAGGAGCCAAGATGCAGATCAATGCAACGTTTGTACAGAGCGGCAGGTACCAGCATCGCCACGGCAAATGGGAACTCGCATCGCACGAGACGGCGTTGCCCAGCCGGCTGGAGGTCAAGCTCCCCGCCGATATCCAGCAACAGCTAGAGGCTGCGAGGAGAACCTACCACCGGTTTGGACAGTATTCCACCGCATTGGCTCAGATCCGCCTGCGCATCGAGTCACAAGCAGTGGAGAAATCGGAACTTGAGAAGATGTGCGCGGCTCTGCGCATTCCCGGCGACTTCGACGTCTCTTTGATAAGTTGGCGTCCCGATTATGATCGCTTCTTTTATCACCAACTCGCGAACCGTGCTCGTCGGATCTACCTGTTTCGTACCGAATACATTCTTGACCTGGAGAAAGTCGTTGCTGTCGAAACCCCTCAACTCGGCCATGCAACGTATCTTTTCTCCAAACCCAGGAGCATGGAGGGCTTTCTTGAGATCTATACGAAGGTCACGAAAGACGACATCCGTCAGAACCACCGCAATGTGGCTGAAAAGCTAGGATTTCTTGGGCGCGTCATTCACGGTGCGAATCCGAGAGTCTGGCTCAAGGAATTGCGACGACGTTCGGGCGAGTAGCCCATGGTGGGACGACGGCGGTAGCTAGAAGCCGCCGCCGTAGCGCAACACTGTGACTGAACCACAAGATATTGTCATTCATGCATGTCGTCGAAGAATGTCTTTAGTTCGCGGCAGCGCGAGGGGTGGCGCAGCTTGCGCAGAGCCTTGGCTTCGATCTGGCGAATGCGCTCGCGGGTGACGGCGAACGCCCGGCCAACCTCCTCCAGCGTGTGCTCCGAACCGTCCTCCAGACCAAAGCGCATCCTCATGATCTTCTCCTCGCGCGGAGTCAGAGTGCGCAGCACCTGCCCGGTCTGCTCCTTCAGGTTCACGTTGATGGCAGCCTCGTCCGGTGCGAGCGCAGCGCTGTCTTTGATGAAGTCGCCGAGATGGGAATCCCCCTCCTCACCAATTGGCGTCTCTAGCGAGAGCGGTACCTGCATGATCTTGCGCACTTTGCGTACCTTGGCTGCGGGAATGTCCAGGCGTTTGGCAATCTCTGACGAGGTAGGTTCGCGGCCCAACTCCTGGACCAGTTGCCGCGAGACGCGAATCAGCTTGTTGACGATCTCAATCATGTGCACTGGGAGTCGGATGGTGCGCGCCTGATCGGCAATGGCTCGGGTGACTGCCTGGCGAATCCACCACGTAGCATAGGTGGAAAACTTGTAGCCTCGGCGATACTCGAACTTGTCCACCGCCTTCATCAGGCCGACGTTTCCCTCCTGGATCAGATCGAGAAACTGCAATCCGCGGTTGCCATACTTCTTGGCGATGGAAACCACGAGGCGCAGGTTGGCTTCAATGAGCTCGTGCTTGGCCTGCTCCGCGTCCATCTCGCCCCGGATGATTTCGCGCTGCGTGCGCTGCAACTCCTGGAACCCAACGCCGGCAGCGCTTTCCAGCCCTTCCAGGTCGGCGTGATGCTGCCGCTGAGTCTTGCTGTACGCCTTCTTGAGTTCTTCGCTGCGCGTGCTCTCAACCTTCTTATCCAGATTGCTGATGTGGCGGTCGAGCGAGCGCATAATTTCCATGTTTTTATTCACCCGATCGACCAGGCGGTTGCGCTCGAAATTCGTGAGACCGAGGTTGCGGATGATGAGCGAAATCCGAACAATCTCGCGGCCCAGCCTGCAGCGGCAGCGAGTGTGTTCGCGTGCTTTCTTTCTTGCCGGGATCGTCTGCAACTGTTCGGCCAGGTGGCCCGCTCGTTTGTAATGCTTTTGCAACTCGTCGATGCGGCGCGTGACTTCTTCGACGCGGTTCTGCAGGATCTCCTCGGTGATCTCTTCCTCATCGAAGACGACAGTTTCCTTGATCGAGCGCACGCCGCGCCTCAAATCCTCGCCAATGGTCAGGACCTGTCGGATCACAACAGGCGAGCGGGAGAGTGCCTTCAACATGCGCAGCTGTCCACGCTCGATGCGCTTGGCGATATCCACTTCCCCTTCTCGGGTGAGCAGAGGCACCGCGCCCATCTCGCGCAAGTAGATCCGCACTGGATCGTTGGTCTTTTCAAGGGCGCCACCGGTGGGATCGAGTTCGACTTCGCTGCCGCTCTCCACTTCCTTATCAAGCTTTTTTTCGAAGGCCGAGAAAAGAAGCTTGGGCTGCCCCTCAAGCACATCAATCCCCCGCGTGCCGATGGTAGTGAGCAGGTCGTCCAGATCCTCTGGGGAATGGACGTCGTGCGGAATTAGGTCATTCACCTCGTTGTAGGTGAGATAGCCCTTTTCCTTACCTGCATCAACGAGTTTCGTAATGTCGCCAATAGACAAGTGGAATCTCTTCAGCGCCGTCTTGCCATGGAAGCGAGACTCTGCGGGGAACAAGCAACGGACTACTTCTACCCTCGCCGTTGTAAGACCACGGAAGTGGAATTGATCCGAACCGTAGCGTGAGCGAAGGCCCGGCATCAGCCCACATCCGCCGCGGCAAGGGTAGCAAGGTACGGCGGTCTCTTCATGCTGGTTGTTTGCCTTTAACGCACCCCGGAAGTCGCCGCCGACGCATTTCCGAAAGCCCCACAGCGAAACAAATAGGCCGCGAGTTTCCTGTTGCCAGTCAGTCACGCAGCCCAAACAACTCAGAAAGTTGTCATGTTGATGATACGCGATCAGCAGCCAAGCTGCTGTGAGAACTCGGTAGTGGTGCAGTTTGAAATCCACAGGGCTAGCGTCAGAGTCCGGCCTGTGGGAAACTGTCCACATGGCAAACAAGCGTACAAAAGCCGATAAAGCACAGCGCCAAGCCAATCAACTGGAAAAAAGAGCAGACACCCACCCAGAGCAAACGCCTAAGAAGCCCAAAGCACGGGAGGACTTCAGCCAAGCCGCTGCCCGGATCGTGAGAGAAGCTACCGAACAAAAGTAAATTCCATCTGCGGTGATCTCTTAAATAAGCGTGCGAATTTCTGTCTAAAATCCTCCATGTTCTCGCACAATTTCATAATTGTGACCACTTTTATTGACATGAACAATACTCACCGGCGCCCGCTCCAGACGGGGTTGCCTTTCTCGTCTCGGAGCACCACGGTATCGTTCCCCCTCACCACTTCGCGTGCCAGCATGAGGTCGGCTTCACCGTGCTTAACTTTCGAACCCGTGAGAGAGATCTCGTCTCCCTTGTTGAAGCTCACGCCCATCTCCGCCAGAAAGGACTGCGGGCAGAGGTAGACATCGACGGTGTTGGCACCGCTCTTGAGGAGCAGGTAGGCAATTTCCTTCTCACTGCCTTTTGGCGGCAGTTTCACCTCCTCGATGGTGCCTTTCAGCTTCGTCTCGGCCTGCAGATCATATTTGGGAGCGCTTGGCGGTTGCTTGTTTTGCGCAACCAGCGGCAAGGCGCAGAAAAGACATGCCAGAAGAAGAATCTTGCGCAAGCCGAGTGACGCGGTGGGCGTGATCCGATCACGCATGGCTCCCCTCTTTCGAGGAGCAACCGGGAGGCTCGGTGCGGTGGAGAACCAACATAGAAACTACCGGCTCGCGGTCTCCTCATGTGCTAAGAATGAAGCCAGCTTTCTCGCCCCAATAGTAACCCTCTTTTCAATACGCGAGATGAATAGTTTCGTGGAGGGACGGGTCGCTCCAGGGATCTGCCCCTGTTTTCTTGGCGTAGGAGAAACGGGCGCGCCGAAGCGCGCCCTTTAGATGTCTTAGCTCTGCAAAGTTGCTAGGCCGCCGCAGCGAGCGGTTGGATATGCCCGAGCTGCGTCAACAGTGGACTATGCCCACAAAGTCAGGAAAGCGGTGGGCCGACATTCTGCACTTCCGGCCAGGATATGCTCTAATTTCGTACCTGCGGCCGATTGTTACCTTATCTCGCCGCAGGCAGGTTCGGCGGCCTTCAGTGGAAACAAAGAAGTTAAGCGCCCAGGAGGCGGCGAGAATATGGTTTAGCAGCGGCTGGCCTTTGGTCTTAGTCACGGCGACCCAGCATGGGCATGTTTCGAAGTTTGCTAGTCAGAATCTCGACAATTTCGATTACTCTTTTTTGACGGTCAGGACAGTTCAGATCGATAGAAGTGGCGACGCTCGAAAAGCGGCAGTGGCAGCTCAAAGACCCGCGTTTCACCGATTTCGAAGTCAAATTCCTTCCCACACTCCGGCGCCGGGCAACTCGCCCGAAACTTTGTCTTGCTTTCTCCAAGTTCGGTTTGCTGTCTGACAACAATCCAAGTCCCACATCTGGGACACGTGACGCACGAGCACGCAATGCGATCAGCCATTCCAAGATTATATGGCGCTTGGAACAGAGCACCGTGGATGGCACCGGGATCGGGCAAGATTCCGACTTTCTTAGGCTTGGGGAATTTTGTGGCCGTACGCACTTTGGGTGGTGGACCGTGTGACGTCTTGGGAAGTTCGTAAACGGAAGAGCTAAGACATGCCTCCACAGAGGGTTGCCAGTGGCGACGGTTCTGCTTCGATCGAGTCGAGGGCCAGCGATTAAGGTCGTTTGACTGAAATCCACTTCCGGTCTAAAAGAACTCCAAACCACGCGCTCCCAGCCAGCGGCTGTAAGTAACCGGGTCGCCACATCGCGCCGGCAAATCGTGCCACAGGCCTGACGGGCGTCTACCGCGGACGACAAGGATTCCGCGAGGATGAGGACCCAATGTCAACCCAGCCTACTCCGATCACGCCACGGGGACGCCCACACTCGGTTCGAGAGGCTCCCGTCAGTCCGCAACACGCTGCTCGCTTCCTCAACATGCACCCCAAGACCGTGCTTCGCAAGGCTCGTGAAGGGTCACTCCCCGCTCATCCGGTTGGGAGAGATCGGAAGCGCTGGCACTTTTATCTCTCGGAGCTAGACCATTGGCTTCGTTCTCAGGTAATCTCAAGCAGCCACCCGCGTCGCCAACCCCAAGGAGATTACATTGGCTAAGCGAACGCGGTATCAGTACGGTAGTGTTGAGATCGACAAACGCGTAACAGGACCGGACGTATGGCTCTATCGCTGGTGGGAAACGACTTCGGACGGACTCAGGAAACGAAGGGGTTTCACCGTCGGAACGGTAGAACAGCACAAGACAGAGGCCCATGCTTTGAAAGCAGCAGAAGGCATGCGGCTGATGATCAACGACGGCATTTCACGCCGAGAACCGGTTCTCTTCTGTGGCATCCTCGACCGTTTCCTTCTCGATCAGAAACAGGAACAGGAAGCCGAACAAATCACCGACAATACTTTAGCCTCTTACCGAAGCATGATTTGCCAACACATCCGACCCAAGTGGGGCGACGCCTACCTGGAAGACGTTCGGCCCGCGTTGGTACAGGACTGGCTCCGCAGGCTCGACCTCTCACCCAAGTACAAAGGCCACATTCGGTCCCTGATGTACCGTCTCTTCGACAAGGCGATGCTTTGGGAATTGCTGAACGTGGAACGGAATCCCATGGACTTGGTCGAAGTGAAGGGCATCAGCAAGCGCAAGAAACGTCCTCGCGTCCTCCAGGTAAAGGATGCTTGGCAAATACTCGACGTGCTGGTTCAGCCCTACCGAACCATCGTGCTGATTGCACTGTGCTTCGGTTTGCGGATCAGCGAAATCCTGGGCTTGCGGTGGACGGACTTCGATTTCAAGCGATCGGTGGTTCTGATCCAACGATCAGCAGTCGGGAAGCGACTCAACAAATTGAAGACGGAGTACTCGCAAGACGAGGTCCCGATCGAGCGGGGCTTCATTCTCGAACTGAAGAAATGGCAAGCGCTCTGTCTCGACTCCGAAGGACGCTGGCTGTTCCCGAGTCCGGTGACCGGTCGGCCGTATCACGCCGACTCGATTCGTGCCGACTACCTGGTTCCAACAGGTCTCCAGTTGGGACTTGGCAGGATCGGGTTCCATATGTTCCGCCACACCTACCGTGCATGGCTGGACGAAACCGGAGCACCTGTGGGCGTACAGCAGAAACTCATGCGACACGCGCACATTTCCACCACAATGGACCAGTACGGCAATGCCTCGACCCTGGCCAAGCGCAAGGCCAATCGGCCAATCGTGCAACGCCTCTTGAGAAGGCCTGCCAATCAACAGGTCTCCATTCAATAAATAAGGGGAACTGTGTGCCAGTTCCCCTTATTGGACAGTTTTGGACAGTCGCTCCAAGTGCCCAATTGCCCGTAACCTTATGATTGCTTTGGTTGCGGGGGGTGGATTTGAACCACCGACCTTTGGGTTATGAGCCCAACGAGCTACCAGACTGCTCCACCCCGCAGAAAAATCATAACACAGTGTGGTGAAGCGGGGCCAAACTGACTGGCGCTCCGGTACCGTCCTGGCACTGCTCTGATCAGTAGAGCAGATCTGATGATTGGTTTCGCACTCCATCCAGTGACTGGTCTTCCTTGTTGGGTCCGCTTGAATTCTTGAGGTCCCATGCGCGTCTTGAATTCTAAGCGGACCCGCTCCTGGCGCTTCTCCGCCTTGCTTGCACGCTTGATCAGCGGCTCAGCTTCTTGCGCTCGCAGGCATCTACGATCTTCTTGGGATCGATGGCATCCCGGTCAATCTGCTCTTCCAGAATTTTTCCGTCTTTGCCGATCAGGAAGTTGACGCGGCGCGCGGCTTTGTATTTGTCAACATAGATTCCGTACTGGCGGGTGACTTCTCCTCCCCAGTCACTCAGCAGCGGGAAGGTGACGCCGATCTGGTCGGCGAAGGCTTTATTGGCGAAGGGGCTGTCCATGCTCACACCCAGGACCTGGGTGTCGGCGGCTTCCAGTTGCTTGAGATTCTGCTGGAAGGCCTTCATTTGCGCAGTTCAACCACCGGTGAAGGCAAAGATGTAGAACGCCAGAACGACGTTGCTTTTGCCGCGATACTGGCTCAGGGAAACGTCTTTTTCGTCGCTGCCATCGAAGTATTGCAGCTTGAAGTCGGGAGCGACGTCGCCGACTTTTAGTTTCATGGGTGCAGGCTCGGGCTTGTTGCCCTGAGCTTTGATCTGCGGGCAGACAATCGCAGCTGTGAGCAGCCAGACCCCCAACATTGTCGAAACACACCTTCGCTTCATGGGAACTCCTTCGAAAAGATTTCTAAAAGCGTACTCTGCGCCCGGCACACGGTCAAAGCGCAAAATGCTTTCACGAGCAGCAATGCCGAAGCACTTCTGCGGACTTTGTACAATCACTGCGTACAATGACTTTGTACAATGATTGCTGGCCTCGATCAGACCGGATGAGCCTTCAGACTCTAAACGACATTTTGTTGGCGGTCTGCAAAAACCGCCGCGATCGCGTCATGCTGCAAAGAGGGGCCCTGGGCTGGGTGCCGATCTCTTCCACGGAGATTTACCGCAGTGTCGTGGGTGTGGCTCGCGCGCTTGAATTCTGGGGTATCGGCAAAGGCGATCGCGTCGCCATCCTCAGCGAAAATCGTCCGGAGTGGACGATCGCCGATTTCGCGGCGCTGTCCCTGGGCGCGGTCACGGTTCCGATTTATTCCACACAGACACCGGAGCAGACTTCGTTCATCCTCAACGATTCCGGATCGCGCGTCATCGCCGTGTCCACGAAAAGCCAATTGGAAAAGGTGCTGACCATCCAGCGGCACACGCCGGTGGAGCGGATCGTGGTGATGGACGCGGTCGAAACTGCGCATGCGGTGCACATGCAGGGACTGATGCTGCAAGGGCCGACCGACTTCGATCCGGAATTCGATGCCCGCTCGCGGTCGATTGGGCCCGACGACCTGGCGACAATTATTTACACCTCAGGCACGACGGGAACTCCGAAGGGAGCGATGCTGACCCACGGGAATATGGCGTCGAATATCGCTTCTTCGATGGAGGCATTCGGCTTCGGGACGAAGGAAGAAGTGAGCGTATCGTTTCTGCCACTTTCCCATGTGACGGCGCGGCACGCGGACTTCGCGCTGCTCTACCGCGGGGTCGTGCTGGCGTATTGTCCCGACATTGCGCAACTGGCGCAGGCTTTGTTGGAAGTGCAGCCCAACATCTTTATTGCTGTGCCGCGCGTGTACGAAAAGATTTGCCAACAGGTGATCCTCAAGGCTACGGGCTTTCCGAAAAACGCGCTCTATCGCTGGGCACTTTCGGTGGGGCGCGCTCACCGCGCCGAGACTCTGGCCGGAACCCAGCCTGCGGCGCTCTCCTGGAAAATCGCGGACTGGCTGCTCTTTTCCAGAGTGCGCGCGGGAATTGGTGGAAAGGCGGAGGAGTTCATTTCCGGAGGCGCGCCGCTGGGTCTGGAATTGGCGGAGTGGTATGCCGATATCGGTATTCCCATCCACGAGGGCTACGGGCTGACGGAGACTTCCCCGGTGATCGCGGTGAACACGCCCGGCGCGCACAAACTGGGGACGGTCGGCAAGCCGCTGGCGAACGTCGAAGTGCGGATTGCCGACGACGGCGAGGTGCTGGCGCGCGGGCCCTCGGTATTCAAGGGCTACTGGAATCGTCCAGAGGAAACGCGGGCCGCGTTTGTGGACGGCTGGTTCAAAACGGGAGACATCGGGCACCTCGACAGCGACGGATTCCTTTCGATCACGGATCGCAAGAAGGATCTGATCAAGACCTCCGGTGGGAAGTTCATCGCGCCGCAACCGATCGAGAATTCGCTGAAGCTGAACCCGCTCATTGGGACAGCGGTGGTGTTCGGTGACCGGCGGAAGTTTCCCGCGGTGCTGATCGCGCCGCACTTCCCTGCCCTGGAAGATTGGGCGCGGGCGAACCAGGTTGACTTTGCTTCGCGAGAAGCACTCGTCGCGAACGCCAAGGTGCAGGCGCTGTATGAAGGCATTATCGAAGATCTGAATCGGAATCTGGCGCGCTTCGAAAAACTGAAACGCGTGCTGGTGGTACCTGAAGAACTCTCGGCGGCGAATGGAACGATGACGCATACGTTCAAAGTGCGGCGGCGAGGGATTGAAGACAGGTACCGGACGCTGATTGATGAGATGTACGCAAAGGCGGAAGCCACTGAAGGGTAAGCCGGTCGCTGCGGGTTTCGACTTTGTTTTGAAGGGGCGCGGCTTCAGTCGCGCCGTAATCGTCGCAAAATCAACGGCGGCTTCACAGGCTGCGGAAAAACTCGGGGATTCGTATCAGGTGATCGCTTTAGCGATGACGTAAACTCTTTGAAGTCAGATGCCCCTTTAGGGGCTGGGCATCAAATTCCGACTTTTCCCGCAGCCCGCGCAACCGTACAATAAGCTCATGACGGATTCATTGATTATCGCTGGCAGGCAGTTCCGTTCCCGCTTGATCGTTGGGACCGGCAAATACAAATCTTTTCAGGAAACCGCGCGCGCGCTCGAGGCCAGCGGCGCCGACATGGTGACGGTGGCCGTGCGCCGGGTGAATCTCGACCGCAGCAAGGAGTCTCTGCTCGATTACATCGATCCGAATAAATATTTTCTTCTCCCGAACACCGCCGGCTGCTATACGGCCGACGACACCATCCGCACGGCCCGGCTGGCGCGCGAGGTTGGACTCTCGGACTGGATCAAGCTGGAAGTGATTGGCGACCAGGCAACGCTGTATCCGGATGTGCAAGCGACGCTCGAAGCCACACGTGTGCTGGCGAAAGAAGGATTCACGGTGCTGGCCTATACCTCGGACGACATCGTGTTCGCCAAACGGCTGGTGGACGCGGGAGCGTCGGCGGTGATGCCTTTGGGCGCACCGATCGGCAGCGGCCTGGGTATTCAGAACGCGGCCAACCTGCGCATCCTGCGCGAGATGATCACGGGAGTCCCGTTGATTGTGGACGCGGGCGTGGGCACAGCTTCCGACGCGGCCATTGCCATGGAACTAGGCTACGACGCCGTGCTGATGAACACCGGCATCGCCGGCGCTCAGGAACCGGTGCTGATGGCGGAAGCGATGAAGCACGCGGTGCTGGCGGGACGACAGGCGTACCTGGCAGGGCGAATGCCGCGCAAGCTTTATGCGACTGCCAGTTCCCCGCTCGAAGGCGTGGTGCGATAGAGATTCTCGTGGACGGGCGAGGCGCCCGTCGCTCCACCGGAAAAACATAAGGGCGGCCACGTGGGCCGCCCTTTTTGCGTCTGTTGGAATCGTTAGCCCTACAGCATCTTGACGCTGTCCACGTGGATCTTGTCGCCGTCGATGTGCCCCGTCACGGCAACGTGATGTCCGTAGTGATCCTTAAGGGCATCGGGATTGTCCACCGCCAGGACCTTCTGGTCCTTGTCGGTAACAACAACCGGGCTGGCGCCGGCTTTGATGCACTTCTTCGTGCATTCTTCCGCGCCCGCGTTGGCTCCCTTAACGCCACACTTGGAGTCGCTAATCCAGCCGTTCACGGTTTGAGCATCGCTGGCAAATGACACCGAGGCCACCGATAAAATCAAGGCGCCGGCAAGTAACAACAAGAGAAATTTCCGCATGTCACCCTCCTTAGATTGATTCCCACACGTGATGCGATCTCTGAACTCTATCACAGGTGGAGCAAAGGCTGGGCTGCGAAGAAATTGGAGAACCGCGCCGGAAAAGTTGGGACAAATCCATCGCGGTTTACGGCGATTCCGGTATATCATGGCGGGCAGCATAATAACCAAGCCAGGAGGAAACGAAATGGTTGCGCCGTTCCGTTTTAGCAAGTTACTCACGCTTCTGCCACTTTGTGGAATCCTGCTGTTGGCGGACATTGCCGTGGGCCAGCAGTCCTCAACCCCGTTGCTTCGCCTGCAACGTTCGAAGGCCTATCTGAATCTGGAGACTAACGTAGTGCACGCGCAGGGCATGAATGGCATCACTTATGGCAAATCGGGGGATGTGTTTAGCTATCCCAACTCGCTTTCGTGCCTGGTGGTTTATGGCGACGGCAAGTATGTGCTGGAAAAGCGAGAGGAAGCGACTTTAGGAAAGCCCAAAATCAAGACCGCCGAAGGCTCCCTGGGCGCCGACGATCTTCAGCACCTTAAGGCAATCCTCGATGATGAAGCCCTGAACAAAGTGGGCACGCCGAAGCCGCCGAACCTTCCCGACGACGCCGTCACGGTTCGCGAAATCGAGAGCATCGATGCACAAATCGACCACGCCGGCACAGCGCAGCACTTCACGACAATCAAGGAGCGGGTGAAGACGAGCGCCACCAGCGGAATGGATACCTATATCGACAACGGCGCGCCTTACCAAAAAACGTTGAACCCGCTGATGAAGTGGTTCGAGGGTCTGGAGAAAAAGAGTAAGTCGGACCTCAAGGATTCGAAGCCCCAATACTGCGTACCGATGAACCTGGGTTAGCGCGATGACAAGACCCATGAGATTTTTTCCCATCCTCCTGGGATTGGGGCTGGCGACGACTGCCGGCTCCGGTCAATCGCCGGCTCCTCCCGCAATTCGGCTGCTTCTTTCTGAAGTCCAGCCGGGTTCCTTGTCCGCTGACCAGTATTGCACTCTGGTGTTTACGGACCACCGCTTCCACTCGGAGAAAGCGAGCCGCCACCACGGGAAAGATACTGACCGCAAGGTTTACGAAGGCGAACTCTCCGAAGCGGAATGGAATGCGCTCGGCGGGATTCTGGACAGCAAGGAATTTCGCGAACTCAAAATTCCGCAGACTGTGCCGCCGTTAGTCATGCAGGATACCCACCCATACACGATCAGCGTGGCGCGGGACGGCAGCTACCAGAATATGGAGTTCCTCGACAGCAAGAGTCTCAAACCCTACGAGCCGCAGATCAAGCCCCTGCTGCAATGGTGGAAGTCGCTGCGCGGGCGGCGCATCGCGGCATCGAACGCGCCTGCCAATGAAAACTGTTCGCTCGACAGCACGCACGCGATCTTCAGCCAGTAGTTCAGGCGGTGAGACCTGCAGCAGCGGAAGCCGCCGCGTTGCCGAACGATTCTTTCTAGCAGCCTCTACTGGCCGTTCTTGGCGCGGCCAGTGGGCGGCTTCTGCGGAGGATCGGGAGCCACGTAAACAACTTCTCCACGCCGCGTGTAGTGAAGCTGCTCGCGGGCTTCCTTCTCGATCGCGGCAGGATCGGATTTGAGCGATCTGATCTGGTCGACGTACTGACCGTTTTCCTTCTGCAGACGCTCCACCTCACTCTGGAGCGATTGCATCTCGGCGTGCTTCTGGCGATAAATGACCATGCCGTTGGCTCCGAACATGGCGTGCAGCAGCAGCCCTACGATGAGAAGGACGGCGGCTGCAGTTCCCAGACGACGCCACTCCAGGACGAGCCACGACCAGACCGGGCGCGTGCGTTCGATCCAGCGCGCCGCCATCGCCTCTGCCCTTGGAGCCTGATCCTTGGCCTGATCGATGGCCTGACCCATGACCGCGCGGAGGCCTTCCTCCGGACGTGGAAGGATGCGCGCTCTCGACGGTGGTCCTAGTCGAAGATCCATGCTTTCGCTGCCGCACTCAACTTTGCGAGGTCTTCCCTGCTGCGCGCTTCGCTATACACGCGCACCACTGGCTCCGTGCCCGAGAGCCGGTAGCAAACCCACGATCCGTCAGCGAGAACGAGTTTGAGTCCATCGGTCCTCACCACGCTGGCAACTTTGATGCCATGAAACTCGCTCGGATCGCCACGTAACTTTTCAGTAAACTTCTGTTTTACTTCCGGCGTCAAGCGGAAGTTCTCCCTTAAAGGATAGAAGGAACCAACTTTGGCAAATAGGTCGGCTAGTTGTTTGCCGAGCGAGGCGCCACGGCGAGCGACCATCTCGCAGCAGAGCAGGCCGGCAAGCACGCCGTCTTTCTCCGGGACGTGTTTGCGGATGGAGAGGCCAGCGCTTTCTTCACCGCCGATGAGGATCTTGTCCTGCTTGATCAGTTCGCCAATATATTTGAAGCCAACCGGGGTTTCGTAGAGCTCGATTTTATGTTTTTCGGCAAGCGCGTTGATGAGATTGGTGGTGGCAACCGACTTGCCGACTCCGTTTCTCCAACCGCGGGTTTCGACCAGGTAGTCGAAGAGCAGCGCGATGATGTAGTTGGGCTGAACGAATGTGCCGTCATCGTCCACAATCCCGAAGCGATCGGCATCGCCATCGGTCGCGATGCCAATTCCAGTGCCCGCGCCCATTTCGCGCATCTTGCAACGCAGGTCTTCGAGCAGGTGATCGTCAGGCTCGGGGGCGTGGCCTCCGAAGAGCACGTCGCGGGTGTCGTGGACGGTGGCCACGGTAACGCCGGCCTCGCGCAGGAACGCGTCAGAATAGCCCCGCGCAGCGCCCCACATGGGATCGAAGGCAATCTTGACGCCGGCTTTCCTGATGACATCGAGATCGACGATTTCGCGCAGCCGCGAGAGATACATGCGGCGCGGGTCAATAGATTGGGGCTGGGATTGGGACTGCGCCTCACCTTTTGTTGTGTGGGGCTTTTGCGGATTCGCATCGAAGGCCGCGATCTCGCGCTCGATGGCTTCCGTGACTTCGGGGAGTGAGGGCGCGCCATCGGGCGTCGAGAACTTGATGCCGTTGTATTCCGGCGGATTATGCGAAGCGGTGAAGTTGATAGCGCCATCGGCTTTGGACTGGATCACGGCGTAGGAAATGGCGGGTGTGGGCGCAGGCTCCGCGATGACCAGCGGCGTGATGCCGTAACTGGACAAGATGTCGGCGGCCATGGCGCAGAAAGTTTCGCCCAGAAAGCGCGGATCGCGGCCGACGATGATTCTTGGTCCCTTCGATTTCTGCGACGACACATAGCGCGCGATGCCGTGCACGGCCCGCTGGACATTGGCAAACGTGAACTCTTCGGCCATCACGGCCCGCCATCCAGACGTGCCAAACTTGATTTGCGTTGCCATCGGCTGCCTCGTATGCTTCCAGTGAAACTTTGAATCTTCGATTTTATATGACCGATTTTATATGACCGACAAAAAGCTGGTTCTTACCACGTGCGGTTCGCTCGAAGAAGCCCGGAGCATCGCACACGCGCTGGTGGAGCGGCAACTGGCGGCGTGCGTCAACATCGTTCCGCAGATTGAATCGACATATCGCTGGCAAGGCGAGATCGAGACGGCAACGGAGTGGCTGCTCGTAATCAAGACGACGGCAGACGCTTTCAATCGCCTGCGCGAGGCTTTGAGTGAGTTACATTCCTACGAGCTTCCAGAGTGTATCGAGATTGCCATTGAAGATGGGAGCGCGGCGTACCTGGAGTGGATTGGAGAGTCCGTGCGCTGAGGGCGACTGGTTCGGACAGCCGTGGAGAGCCGGGCGTCCCCGCCCGGCTGGACGGGCGAGACGCCCGTCCCTCCACCGTATGACTCATCACGCGGTCGCGGCGCTAGATCGCCGCCAGCGCCTGGTCGAGATCGGCGAGGATATCGCCCACGTCCTCGATCCCGACGGAGATGCGGACCAGGCCGTCGGTGATGCCGATTTTGCGGCGGCCTTCCTCGCCGACGGCGGCGTGCGTCATGGTGGCGGGATGCGAAATCAGGGTTTCGACTCCGCCCAGGGACTCGGCCAGGGAACAGACGCGCACCTTGCGGAGCATCTTGTTGGCGTTCGCGAGCGATCCGGTTTCGAAAGCGATCATGGAGCCGAAGCCGGACATCTGCCGTTTGGCCAGTTCGTGCTGCGGATGATCCGGCAGTCCTGGATAAAAAACCTTCTGCACTTTCTTGTGCTTCGAGAGATAATCGGCGACTTTGCGGCCGCTGCGGTCGTGCTGTTCCATGCGAACGGCCAGAGTCTTGACTCCGCGCAGGATCAGCCAGCACTCGAAGGGCGATAGGATGGCGCCGGCGGCTTTCTGAAGAAAAGCGAGTTTTTCCGCCTGCTCGGGTTTGGTGCAGACGACGACACCTCCCAGCCCGTCGCTGTGTCCGTTGAGAAATTTCGTGGTGGAGTGAACAACCATGTCGGCGCCGAATTCAATCGGACGCTGAAAATACGGCGACATGAACGTGTTATCGACGACGACCTCGACGCCGTGCCGGTGGCTGAGTTCGCTGATGGCGCGGAGGTCGCAAAGCTGCATCAGAGGATTGGTCGGCGTCTCCAGGAACACCAGCCGCGTGTTCTTCTGGAATGCGCGCTCAACGTTGTTGACGTCGGATGTATCGACGTACGTGAATGTCAAACCAAAGTTTGCTAGGACCTGATTGAACAGGCGCGGCGTCCCGCCATAGAGATTGTGCCCGGCGACGACGTGGTCTCCGGCTTTGAGCATGGTAGCAATGGCGTTGATGGCCGCCATCCCACTGCCGAACACGCGTGATGCCGTTCCGCCTTCCAGCGCCGCGAGGTTGGTCTCGAGTCGGTCGCGCGTCGGATTCGATACGCGCGCGTATTCGTAACCTTTGTGCTTGCCGATTTCTTCCTGCGCGTAAGTGGAGGTCGCATAGATCGGGGCGCTGACCGCGCCGGTGGCGGGGTCGGGCTCTTGTCCGGTGTGGATGGCTTTGGTGGCGAAGCCGGATGGTTTGGGGATCAAAGATTTCTCCTGGGTCCGCTTGTCGCTGTTCGCTATTCGCTTTTCGCGCGAACAGCGAACGACGAACAGCGAACAGCCTCTCTATATTCCGCCTTCAAAAATCTTCTTCGACAGATAGCGTTCGGCAGAGTCGGGAATCAGCGTGACTACGCGCTTCCCTGCCCCGAGCCGTTTTGCAATTTGCACAGCCGCGTAGACGTTGGCGCCCGCGCTTGAGCCTCCGAGTACGCCTTCGCGGGCGGCCAGTTCTTTCACCATGCCGAAGGCCTGAACGTCGGTCACCATCATGATTTCGCTGCAAACCGAGCCATCGAAATTCTTGGGGATGAAGCTCGACCCGATCCCTTCCACTTTGTGCGGGCCGGGTTTGCCTCCGCCGAGCACGGACCCTTCCGTTTCTACGGCAACGGTGTGTACGTTCGGGAGGCGCTCTTTCAGAAATCGGGCAATCCCGGTGAAAGTTCCGGCGGTGCCGCTGCCAACGGTGATGGCATCAATCCGTCCTTCCATTTGTTCAAAGATTTCGCGGGCCGTAGTTTCGTAGTGGTAGTCGGGGTTGGCAGGATTCTCGAACTGCGCGGCCATGAAGGCCGAGGTGTCGGTTGCCAGCAGGTCTTTGGCGCGATCGATGGCGCCTTGCATGCCCTCGGCCTCCGGGGTGCGGGTCACCTCGGCGCCGAGGGCCCGCATGATGATGACTTTTTCCTCCGAAAAGTTCTCCGGGACGAACAGCCGGACTTTGTAGCCGCGACTCACGCCGATCAGGGCGAGGCCGATACCGGTGTTTCCGGCGGTGGCTTCGATGACCGTGCCGCCGCGTTTCAGCTTGCCTTCCCGCTCGGCGCGCTCGATCAAGCCAATGGCGGCGCGGTCTTTCACGCTGCCGCCGGGGTTCAGGTATTCGAGCTTGGCGAAAATATCGGCCGATCCCGGAGGGGCCAGCTTCTTCATTTGCAGCATCGGCGTTTCGCCGACGAGCTTGGAGATATCGTCGCTAACGCGCAGGCGGGAACTTGCTGTCGATGTGGCCACTCTACAGAGTAAGGAACGCGAGCCGCCAGCGTCAATCGCCACTCGTCTTGCCGGAGCGCCCCGCAGCCTCCACTGTCGTAGTGGGGTCGGCGCCTTGCCAGCTCACGTCGGCCGTCGGCCCGTACGTCGCAGGCACCGGCTTTCCCAGCAAACGCAGGTAGACCGTCAACTGCGTCCGGTGATGAGCTGTATGCAAGACGCGCCGCCAGAAGATCCAGATCCGTTCCCGGCGGGTATCGAAGAAAGGGACAACCGTCCGCCACCACTCCTCATCGCGTTCCGCCATGAAGCCAAGTCGCGGCCAGGCAAGCTCCAGCATCCGCTGGTTGAAGTCCTCGACCGCAAGCCTCTGCGGCAGGACTTGTTCCGCTGCGACTTCCGGCACGCCGAGGAATTCGGCAAAGAATCGCCGCTCCGACAGCAGTTGGTGCTTCATGATGTCGGCGACCGAACTGGAGTTCGCATGCGGGCGGTAGCCAAGATCCGAATCGACAAAGGTCGCCCAGACGGAAATGACTTTGTTCGTCTCGCTGGCGTAGGTATCGAGGACGTGCTGAAGCAGCGCAACCCGGCAGCGTGGAACTTGTTCGTCGCGAATCGCCGAGAACGAATATTTCATAAATGCAACGCGACTCTCGCTTACTGCGCCCCGGAAGCGGGCTCGGCTCCGGCGTAATAACCGCTTTTCGTGCGGACGGTGAGTTTGCCGTAGCTGCGCGAACGGGCGTCCACTTTCACTTGCCGATAGCCGCCCTGGTTTTTCGGCGTCGTCGGTTTGTATCCAATGGTGTACTGGTTGCGAATATCGTGGGCCACGCTGCGGCTGATGGCGTCAACTTCGTCCAGCGTTTTGGGGAAGAAAGCGATGCCGCCAGTTCTCTCGGACATGATTTGCAGCGCACGTTTGGCGTGCTTCGGGTGCTCTTCCTTCTCCAGGATGCCAATGGCGTAAACGGTTGGTCCGCCGTCGGCCTGCAGACGCCGTACGGCCTGCTCCAGAGTCTCGGCGCTCTCGTTGTCCTCTCCGTCCGTAACTACAAGAATCACTTTCTTTTCGAGCCTCGCTTCTTTTTTCAAGTGGTCGGCGGAGGCTACGACCGCATCGTAGAGCGCCGTGCCGCCGCGAGCTTCGATTTTTTCCAGCCCCTCTTTCAGCTTATTGATGTTGGAAGTGAAATCCTGGTCAAGGTAGTACTCGTCGTTGAAGTTGACGATGAACACTTCGTCATTTGGATTCGACGAGCGCACCAGGTTCAGGGCGGCGGCGTTCACCTTCTGCCGCTTCTCGCGCATGGAGCCAGAGTTATCCACGACGATGCCCATGGCGACGGGGATGTCTTCGTGGCGGAATGAGATGATGGTTTGGGGATGCCCATCCTCATAGACGTTGAAATCGCCCTTGTCGAGGCTGGTGACGATGTGTTGCTTGTCGTCGATAACGGTGGCATGCAACACGACTTCTTCGACGTCCTTGCGGAAAACGAAGACGCCGCTGTCGGAGGAATCCGGATTCTGTCCGGCGTTCGGAGCGGCATTCGGAGCGACGATCTGCCCCGTCGAGGCTGGCTGGGAACTGGCAACCGGGGCCGGCGGCGACTGCTTCGGGGCTCCGGCTTTGGTTTGAGAGTTAGAGCTGGTTTCATAAATCGGTTTTGGGTAGGGCACGGCTTCAGCCGTGCCGTTCAGGGCCTGGAAAGATGCGGGCTTTAGCCCCTGCGGAACGTACCCTCCGAGCGGAAAGGCATTTATGAAACCAGCTCCAGCCAGGAACAGCGTTGTCAGGAGAAAGAAAATCGGTAGCGGAACGTTATTCCGTTGGCGCATAGTAACCCGTCTTGGCGTAGACCCGGAGCGGCGGCAATCCTTTTGGCGGTAAGAGTTTCACTTTTATTTTACGCCATTTGCCATCGCGCACTGGGTTCTTGGGACGGTATCCGATGACATATTGGTTGCGCAACTCGATGCCAATTTTTGTGGAAACGTCCGCCAGGTCGTTCGGGTTATCAATGGTAAAAGCCCGGCC
>Ga0187865_1000658_pt1 | contig 46049 bp, 37 predicted proteins | sample June2016WEW_11_1_2_FD_132989 | JGI IMG/M metagenome (GOLD analysis project Ga0187865, IMG submission 132989) | Peatland microbial communities from SPRUCE experiment site at the Marcell Experimental Forest, Minnesota, USA - June2016WEW_11_100 | ecosystem: Environmental > Terrestrial > Soil >...
CTCAAGTACCAGGGTCTGCACCACAGCCCAAATCGATCCCAAACACGAGGTTTCTCGATAGTCTTTTGTTGAATGTGCCCAAATTGGTTAGTTTGTCGCGCGAATGGCGAAAGTCGGGCTAGCCCTTTCGTTCGATCTACTTTGGGTTGCTGCTTTAAGATCCCGAATCTGTGGCCTCCGTTCAAATTATGAGAATGCACTCCAAGAGCAATTCCGCAAGACCCAATCGAGCGCAGAATGAGGAACAGATCGAGGGCATTGGTTGACACCAGGGGGGAAGCGGCCTACCATGTTTCCCGACAGGACGTCGGGCTTGAGGGGACCGACGGTCCCGAGCGCGCAGAGGCAACGCCCGAATTGGCGCGCCAGGGCAACTGCAAGATTCGACGTCCGCCTGAACCGGCCCCCAAGGCGGCGGAGGGCCGACGCCGGCTCAGTGACCTGGCTGGGAGGGAGTTCCTCTGAGAGGGAATCCCTCGCCCCCAGGAACCGCTCGGGAAGAGGGCGGCCTTTCATTGGGACTACCGATTCGCCAGGATCCGATGTCTGTTTCGCGAAAACAAGTCCTGGTCGTGGCGGACGAGGCTAACCTGAACCGTTGGCTGGAGCAGGTCAACGCTCAAGCCCTGCCCTACGACGTGCATGCCCTGTCTGCATTGCGCGATTCCCCGGAAGGATTACGGGGCATTCCATTCGATGTCGTCCTGCTTGGTCCAGGATCTGCCTCTTGGTCTAGCCCGGAGACTTTGCGCTCGCTTCGAGCCGGAACTTCCAAACCCCGCATTCTGTCCATCGGCGATGGCCAGCCAGGGGCGTGTCCTGGCCGCGAAGGCCTCGTGGATCAGGTTCTCGACCGCTTCCCGAGCCCCCATGAGTTGACCTCATTGATTTGCCCGTCCTCCGACCTCGAACCAGCACCCACCTTGACGCTCAAAGTCCTCTTGGGGGGTGAAGCCAGTGTCGGCAAGACCACCCTCCTGCGGTACTACCTCACGGGCTTGTTCGAGCCAACTCGCGAGATGACGATCGGCGTGGATTTTCACATCTACTCCGTCTTGTTCCGCGGGGTTAACCTTCGGCTCGTGGTCTGGGACATCGCGGGCCAAAACCGGTTCCGATCGGTTCGACTATCCATGTACAAGGGCAGCTCGGCCGCTGGGCTGGTCTTCGACCTCCACAACCGCACCTCCTTTTATCAGCTGGCCGTCTGGTGGCGCGAAGTGCGCGAGACCCTGGGTGACATTCCTGTCTTGTTGCTGGGAAACAAATCGGATCTGCCCCGGGCAGTGAACCGCTCCGAAGCGGAGGCGTTGGCCTCCGCTTGGAGGATTCCTTATTATGAGGCTTCGTGCCTCGACGGCTCAGGCGTCGGTGAGTTCTTTCAGGCGCTTGCGCTAACCGCAGCCGAGCGAGCCCAGAAGTCTTCCAAGTGGCCGGATCGGGAGGGGTTGCCCCCGGCGGACCAGGGGGATCGGAAGCAAGAACCTGCGTCTGCGACCTAGCGCGCAACCGCGATTGCGGCAGGGTTGCGAGTGTGCAGGGTTGGTACCTGGCCTGCCCGGCCAGTGGGGTGTGGCCGTTTCGGCCCCTTGCCGGGCGCCTTCCGGGCGTACAGATTCGAGAGGAGAGCCTCGATGCCCGTGGTCGGCAATCTCGCTGAAATGCCGCTGTCAACGCTTGTGGAAACCAACTGCCGGGCCTTGCGGTCGGCGCGCCTTTCTGTATCGTCTCGAGGCCAGCAAGGCACCCTCTACTTTTCGGATGGCGAAGTGGTCCACGGGGTACTCGGAAACCAGAGCGGCGAGGTAGCCCTCTACCAGATGCTGCGATGGTCCGAAGGGACCTTCGTGCTCGAAAATGAAGTGGCCAGCCCCCAGCGCACCATCCGACGCCCATGGTCGGAGTTGCTTCTGGAAGCCATGCAGCTTGAGGGAAACTGGCGGCCGGTGGAAAGCCAACCAGCCGCAGAAGCCCCTATCCTTCAAGAATTGAAGCGGATTGAGGGAGTCGCGGGGGTGGTGGCCGCTGGGGCGGATGGCACGGTGCTCGCCGCGGATGTGCCCGTGGGGAACGGCGAGGGGGAGGCCGCCACGGCCATTTTCCTGGCCACCTTGGGCTCGGAGATCGCCCATAACCTCGAGTTGGGTTCCTTTGAGCACGGGGTGATTACCCAGTCCAAACAGCGGGTTCTTGTACTTCGACAAGGAGAGGAATACTACGGGTTGCTGCTGGGATTGCAGGCTTCGCCCGCGATGGTCCTGGCCGCGGCACGCAATGCGCTTGCCTCCTGACGTTATCTAGGCAAAGAGGAGAGAAGCCATGCCCGTTGAGGAGATCCTGCAAGAAGTCCGCCAGGCCGCTGGCGTGCGTGGTTGCTTCCTTATCGCCAAGGACGGAAGTCTGCAGGGAACCTCGATGCCCGCAGGACCGGGGGAGGTGGAACTGGTCGCTGTGGCCCGCGCCCTTTCGCGATCCATGGAAGCACTCGAAGCCTCCCGGCAGCACGTCCAGGAACTCGATCTGACCTTCCGCAATGGAAGAGTGATCGTTCGGAACCTGCCGTCAGGAAAGCTAGCTCTGGTCTGTCAAGCGCAGATCAACCTCCCTCTTCTTAATCTCACCCTGGCGCCGCTGCTCAAGCGTCTTGCCGCCGAAACGAAGCCTCCCGCTTCCCCGAAGGAGGAGGCTCCAGCGGTCTTCGAGGCCGTTGCGAAGGGCAATGCTCCGCTTCCGAGCCGAGAGGATCCTCCTCTGCTCCAGCGCCTGGTCGAAGAAGGGCAGGCCATTGTCCGAGGGGCGAGGGAGCGAGGCCTCACCGTTCGCATCATCGGCACCGCGGGCGTCGTTCTTCACTGCCCGGCAGGCAAGCAGTGGATGCTTCCACCGTCCCAACCGGTCGTGGAATTGGTTGGCCGGGCATCCGAGGCCGAAGGGTTGCCAGGTGTCTTCGGCCAACTCGGCTACGATCCCCTCGGACGCTTCAACGAAGAGCATCGGCGCCAGCGACTGATCTTCAAGAAGAAAGATCCGGAATTGTGGGCCGACATCCACTTGGACAGTTATGATGGATTCCATCGGCTGGAGATCCTCGAGTCTCTCCGAGCGGAGGAGGAACTTCTCCCGCCAACCGACCTGCTCCTGCTTGGCCTCCAAAAGGCGGAAGCAACGGACTCGGACCTGCGGGAACTGATTGCGCTGCTGTGGGATCACGAGCTCTTCACTGGCCCCGGCGCCGAGGCGGTTGACGTGACGCGCATCGCCAAGATCTGCGGAGAGGACTGGGGCTGGTACCGGACGACAACCAGGAACCTCGATCGACTCAGGTTTATGGGCTCTTGGGGAGGGCTCCCCGACTCTGCGGCCCTCCTGGACCGAATCCAGCGGCTGCGGGAAGAGATAGAGAACGGCCCGAAGGGCGCACGGTGGCAAATGCGGGCGGCGATCGGCGACACGGTGCGCTGGTACAAACAGGCCATCCCGGTGGAAGGAATGCCTGTGAAGGAAGCCCGGCCCGGGTAGAGTAGCCTGTCCCTTCATGGGACGGGTCCCTCCTCGGGATACTATTCCCCGCAAGGTTCGACATTCCCCAGCGCTGCTCTGGTATAATGACGCCCAAGTAACCGCCCGAAAACGCAGACTGAGCGAAATGAGCGTCCCTCCTCGCCAAAACACCAGTCCGAGCCGGGTCTGTCCGAGTTGCGGAACGCGCCTGGCCGAGACGGCGGTGCGCTGTGCCGTGTGTGGAACGCAGCTTCAACCTCAACAGGATCGACCGGTCCTGCCGGCGCGCTTGGCTGGCATCAGCCCCGGGGTGAGCCTGGGGTGGCCCACCTTGATTGGGGGGGCTGCGCTATTCATGATCGCTGGCGCATTAGTCATTGCCTTCCTGACGAGGACCGGCCACGGGTTGTCTGCGGCGATCCCTACCCTGACGCCTACCGTAACCTCCCCTCCGACCGATACCCAGTTTCCCACCAACACGCCTGCACCCACTCCGACGTTGACGCCCCTGCCGCCCATCTCATATATCATCGCGCAAAACGACACCTGCCTTGGCCTGGCCATACAGTACAACGTCTCGGTGCAGTCGATCCTGCAACTGAATAATCTCCCGCCCTCCTGCAACAACCTGGTGGTCGGCCAGAAGCTGCTGATCCCGCAACCAACTCAGACCCCGCTCCCTCCCTCGACGGCAACCTATACCGCGGCCGAGGCGACCATTACAGCCTGTCAGCTGTTCCCCTACACGGTCGTGGCCGGGGATACCCTGGCCGGCATCGCCGCGAACTTCAACGTCTCGATGGATTCCGTTCGGAAGTACAACCAGAACATCTACGGGGACACCGTCTTCAGCGGCCTGACGATTGAAATCCCCTTGTGCGAGCGACTACCCACCCCCGGGCCGACCCCAACGGCAACGACGCCACCGCCCTACCCGGCACCCAATTTGCTCACCCCCAGGGACGGCTCGGTCTTCGGGCTTAACGATCAGACCATTGCCCTGCAGTGGGCGGCGGTCGCCCAATTGCGGGAGAACGAGTTCTACCAGGTGACGGTTGAGGATCTCACCGAGGGCAGCGGGCACCAGTCCTTCGGCTACGTCAGCGATACCAAGTATGACGTTCCCGCGACCTTGCGGCCTACCGATTCAACGACGCACTTGTTCCGCTGGTCGGTCTCTGTGGTCCGCCAAACCGGAACGACCCCCGATGGCCAACCGATCTATACCTCGGCGGGCGCCGAGAGCAACGTCTGGGATTTCGGCTGGAGTGGAGGGCAGGTCGTTTCCACCCCCACCCCCTGATCGCCCAAGGCAACGCCCCCGAATGTCCTGGACCTGCCCTTCCTGTAGAGGGCGGGTCTGAGAGCGTCCCGGGGTTGCCTCAAGAGAGCCACTGTAGGTCGGTCCTCCGAAGTTTGAGCGGTCCAGCAATTTCATTGCAATCCGTTAACCTCGCTGTCCCGCCCTGGACACAGACCGTCCGGGGCCAAGGGCCTGGCCCTGCCGTCTTTTCGTTTGCCGGGCCTCTCCTCCTGCCAGCCCGAAGTCGCAACCCCTTGGCGTTCCCACCGGTTCCAGCGCCTGGGCCTGAACGCACATCAGCCCGCATGGCATGACTTTCTTTTCTCCTGGGTGGAAAGCTCGTGCCGAGGTGCGCATGGCCGTTCTCCCGGGCCGAGGCGATGCTGAATCAAAGGGCTTGCCTCGACGAACCGCAACCAGCTGGCCTTCTGGGTCGCGGGCCTCCAGGCGTCCCTGAGCCGGGACGTTTCCGCAGGCGCTCCTTGCGGGCAGGGCTGGCATGCAAACAAAGTCTCCCTTCATTTCCCTCCGCGCGGACCCGCACCCTTCGGGGATCGAGCCTTCCCACCGCCCCTGGCGCTGGCTATGGACAGGGAGGAGGTTGCCAAGAACCCTGGAATGCGCTCCCGGCCGACCCATATCTTCAGAAGCAACAGAGAAAAGGACGAGCGGCTCCGCAACCTCTGCCCGGATCAGCTCCCTTGGGGCAAGGACCCGGAATACCTGGGCTTCCTGGGAGGCTTTGCGCGTCCGGTCTGGCGCTGCCTTCTCGGGATTGATATACTCAAGCCTGTCTGGCTATGGGAAACGATCCCAATTTCCGAGGGGCGAATGACTTCTGAAAAACCAGGGACGTCTGGCCGGGAGATCAGGCTCACGACGCTCTCCTCGTGCGCTGGCTGAGCTTCCAAACTAGATGCGGAGACGCTGACGCAGGTTCTGCGTCCTATCCGGGAATCTTTTCCGATCCCCGACGATCCGGATCTGCTCGTGGGGCTGCGCGAGCCGGACGATGCCGCCGTCTATCGGCTCGCCCCGGATCAAGCCCTGATCGTGACCGTCGATTTTTTCACTCCCGTCGTGGACACCCCCTACGAGTTCGGCGCGATCGCCGCGGCTAACTCCCTCTCCGATGTTTACGCCATGGGGGGCCGGCCGTTTCTCGCCCTCAACATCGCGGCCTTTCCACCGCAACTGCCTCCCGACTTCTTGGCTGAGATTCTGCGCGGGGGATTCGAGAAGGCGCGAGAGGCTGGCGTGGTTGTCGCCGGCGGCCACACGATCCAGGATCAGGAACCGAAGTATGGGCTGGCGGCGCTGGGTCTCGCCCATCCTGAGCGGTTGATCACCAAAGGCGGCGCAAGGGTCGGCGACTGGCTGGTCTTGTCCAAACCGCTCGGAACGGGCGTGATCGCAACGGCCGGCCGCAACCTCAAAGTGCAACCATCTGATCTGCAGAAGGCGATCGTTTGGATGATGCAGCTGAACAAGGAGGCCTCCCTCGTCGCCGTCGAGCTGGAAATCAAGGGGGGAACCGACATCAGCGGATTCGGCCTTCTGGGCCACTCTAGCGAGCTGGCCGAGGCCTCCGGGGTCGGTCTTCGGATCCAGTCGCAGTCCGTGCCATTTCTGGACGGAGCAGACCGATACGCCTCGGCCGGGGAATTCCCGGGCGGAAGCTACGATAATCGCAGGTTCTTCGGCCCGAAGGTCTCTTTCAAAGCAAGTCTTCCGGAAGAAAGGCAAATGTTGATGTTCGACTCGCAAACCAGCGGCGGCCTGCTTCTCAGTGTGCCGGGCGCAACGCTTGAAGAATTCAAGAAGAGGGCCCGCCAGCGGGCTGTGGCGATTTGGATCATCGGAGAAGTCGTTCCAGGCTCTGGAATCGAGGTCGTCTAGGCGGGCCCGCGAGGACCCTCTTGCCCCTCGTCTTGAACGCCCCTATGTACCCAGCGCCAGCCATGTCGCGAGTGGACGCCGCCCGAGAGAACTGCCACCAGGGAATCATTAAATTGCTGACTTGGCAAGGCTTATCATCGATTTGCGGCCGGTCGCTCACGTTCTTCCGGTCTCGTCGGGGGCTCTCCCCGACGATGCTGCTCCCCGGGAACGAAGCGTGACCACTCGTTGAAGGATCCGGGTTGCCTGTGGACGGATCGGCGTGTCCTGTTTTCCGCTTGAAAAGTTGGTTCCTTGTTCCTTGATGCGGAGGGTTACCCAATGAAGCACAGATTAACGCTGGCAGGGTTGATTGCAGGGGCAAGCATGGGGGTTCCCATGCTGGCCGTCATGGCTTTGGGCCAGGTGGTTGCGGGGCTGCCGTTCGCTCCCTATGATCTCTTTGGTCTTCTGACCCGAGTTCTTGCGGGCCCCCTGGTCGTCGGCGGCGTGGAAGCCATGGTTTCGATCCTTCAAGCCCTCCGGCTCGGTTCGACTTCGGTTCTTGGAAAGTTCATTGAAGGCGGCGGCGCAGTGCTGATGGCCCTGGTGGGCCTGGCCCTCATCGGCACACTGCTAGGGTTGCTTTGGCCGAACCTGCACAATCGATCCGCCCGCCGATTCCTGCCAGGCGTTGTGGCCTGGGTCATCATGATTCCGGTCGGGGCCTGGGCGGGGTGGTCCGCGCTTGGCTTTGGCTGGGTCCTGATTCTAGCCCTGGCTTGGAGTGTGGCGACGGACGGGATTCTGGGCCACTGGGAGACCCTGGGGATGGCTCCGGTTGACTCCGAGCGGCGAGCTTTCCTCGGCCGAGTGGCCGCCCTGGCCCTGGCAACGACGGTCGCCGGACTTGGCTTGAGTCGACTGCTGCGCCGGGCCGTGCCTCAAGAAGCTCTGGCGCCTATCCCCGCGGGACCGGCCGCCAACCTCGCCCCATCGGGTCCTTTTGCACCCGTCCCCGGAACGCGCAGCGAGGTCACCCCGATTTCCAGCTTCTACCGCGTTGACATCAACATCGTCCCTCCCTCGGTGGAAGCCTCTCAATGGGCCCTGGAGGTTGCCGGCGAGGTTGACAACCCGCTGACGCTTTCCTATGCGGAAATCACGGCGATGCCTTCCGAAGACTTTTATGCGACCCTGGAATGCATCTCGAATACGGTAGGGGGGGATCTCATCAGCACGACTCGCTTCACCGGCGTTAAACTGTCGGATCTTCTGGCTCGCGCCGGTCTGCATCCGCAGGTTGTGGAGATCCGCTTCGATTGTGTTGATGGCTACTCGGAGTCGCTCCCACTGGACTCGGCCCTGGATCCAGAAACCAGGCTCTGCTACGGGATGGGCGGTGCCCAGTTGACGCAGGAGCACGGCTATCCGGCGCGGTTGTATACCCCCAACCGGCACGGGATGAAGAACCCAAAGTGGATTCAGAAAATTGAGGCGGTCACCCAGCCCTTTGCGGGCTACTGGGAACAACAGGGCTGGAACAAGGATGCCTTCGTGCACACCACTTCCGTGATCGATGCGAGCCAGAGCGAAACGGGGGCCGTCGAGGCCGGGGGCATCGCCTACGCGGGAGCGCGAGGCATTCAAAAGGTCGAGGTCCAGGTCGATGGGGGGAATTGGGTTCTGGCCGAGCTCAAGGCGCCCCTGTCTCAACTCGCCTGGGTGCTCTGGCGCGCACGTGTCCCAGCGGCTCCGGGGCCCCACGTGTTGACCGTCCGCGCCGTGGACGGGTCCGGTGGGCTTCAGACGGCAACCTTTGCGGACCCCTTCCCGAACGGGGCGACAGGCTATGATCAGGCAGCCGCTCGAGCAGACTAAGAGCGCCGCCACAAGATTCTCCGGCAACTGGCCTGCGGAACAGCGCACCTGCCTGAAAGACGGCGCGTGAGAGAGAATAGGCCCAGGACAGCGAAAGGGATCGGCGCTTTGCCCGCTCGCTGGTTCTCTGGCCCCTGGCCACAGCCATTGCCTACCGAGGCAGGCCTGCCATATCCTGACCTTGTCCTTTCCGGAACCCAGCCCGGCCCGCGGCGGTCCTTCCCTCCCTCTGCCGCCAGGCAGGAAAGAACTTGCGCGCTGAGGGTTTCCCGCCGACGACATGCCTAAGTTCCCTGCACTCACTCATCCTCCACAGGAGAGGGCCTATCTCTTTGGCATAGAGCGCAAAGGCGAGTCTCCGCTTCTCTCATTGCGAGACAGCCTGGCCGAATTAGCCCGGTTGAGCGAGACGGCGGGGCTACGGGTGGTCGGCCAGGATTACCAGCGCATACAAAAGGCTGATGCCAACACCCTGATCGGGTCGGGGAAGGTGGAGCAGTTGCGCCAGAGAGTTAATGACACAGGAGCAGAGGTCGTTATCTTCGATGAGGAGCTGGCGCCCCGCCACTTGCGCGAGATCGAGCGCGCCCTCGGTGAAGAGGTCCGGGTTCTGGACCGGACCGCATTGATTCTCGATATCTTCGCCCAGCATGCCCACAGCCGCGAAGGTGCGCTCCAGGTCCAACTGGCCCAGTATGAGTACCGCCTGCCTCGGCTGACCCGGGCATGGACTCATTTGGCTCGACAATCGGGAGGGGCCGCGGGGCGAGGAGGGACGGGCGGGGTCGGACTCCGCGGTCCGGGCGAGACGCAGCTGGAGATTGACCGCCGCGAGGTGGCACGCCACATCGCTCACCTGCAGCGGGAACTCGAGAAGGTCCGCGCTCACCGAAGCCGGTACCGACTTCAGAGGAAGAGATCCGGGATTCCGGTGGTCGCGCTGGTCGGCTACACCAATGCGGGGAAAAGCACCCTACTGAACGCCATCGCGCATACCGAGCTGTACACGGCTGACCAGCTGTTTGCCACCCTCGATCCGACCACGCGCCGCATCCGCCTCCCCCAAAGACACGAGGTCCTGCTCACCGATACCGTCGGTTTCATCCAAAAGCTGCCCTCCACCCTGGTGGCGGCCTTTCACGCGACCTTGGAGGAGATTGGCGAGGCAGATCTTCTCGTGCATGTCGTTGACATCACCCACCCCAACGCCGCCGAACAAGCCCAGGCGGTCCATCAGACCCTGAAGGAGCTGGAGATTGTCGATCTGCCGATTGTCACCGCGCTCAACAAGAGCGATCAGCTCCAGCTCTCGGAGGAAACCCGCGCGCAGCTCTTGACCAATCCTTCCGCGATCCTGATCTCCGCCTTGCACGGAGAGGGCGTACCCGCGCTGCTGGCGCGAATTGAGAGCGCCCTATTTGAGACGCTGACTCCGGTCAGGGTTCGCCTGCCCGCAACCGCCGGAAATCTCATCCAAATGTTCTATCGGCTGGGATGCGTCGAGTCGGTCACCCCCGGCGCTTCGGGAGTGATCATTTGTGGGCGACTCCCTGGATACCTGATGGAAACCTTTCGGGAGTTCATCGCCCCACCGCTCAGCAAGGACCACCGCTAGACCCGCACCAAGTGCGGAAGCCGCGTTGTCCAGGAGGCTGCTTTGGATCCCGCGCGTCCCAAAAGCAAGTCGCGCGGGACAGGCTGTCGACGCGCGATTCATGCCAAGATCAACGACCGACCACCGGAGCGCCACAAAGGCTGAGGAGATTCCGGCTAGCCCTGGCGCCTCCGCTGGAGCAAGGAGCTGACCCTGGCCCAGCCTTCCAGGCCATGGAAGGCTGGGCCAGGGTCAGCTCCTTCATTTCCGGTCGGCCCGGGCGCCTAGTTCCGCTCCGGCAGCTTTCCACGGGCGCGGAGTCGGAAGCCGCTTGGGCACAGGCACTCCTCCGAGCTTGGAGGCCAAGACCGTCATTCCCTTTGCCAGCTCGTCCCAAGATTGGGAATTGAGCGCCTCCTTCAACTCGCCCGCCAACCGGTCAACCCATCGCCATTGCTCGCGGAACTGATCCGCCTTGACCCAGTAGTTCCTCCGCTCCCAGGCCGAAGCCGACTGGTCTACGCTGCGCCAGATCTCCTCGAGAGCAAGAATCAGAAACGCTGCGATGTCGCGAACTTCGTCGTCGATCTCGCGCTTCTCGGCCATGACCCGCAGAGCCATGGCCATAGACTTCATCAGCTGGGAACGCTGACGTCCTCCGTTATTGGGGTTAACGACCCGGCTCAAAGCGAACCTCCAGTGCTCCGCAAGCCCCGCCCGTGTCCCGGCCGAGGCAAAAAACGGCCCGGATCCTGTCCTGATCCGGGAGCGCCTCAAGCTTTCTCAGGGATGCTATTATACTGGCGAAGAAGCCCCGGGTCTTGCGTCACAGGAACCCGTGAAACAACCATTGGGGATGGAGAAAGTCGTGGTATCCAAACGCCAGGTCCTGACCACCGTTGCCCTGCCTGAGGAATGGATTCAGCCGCTGGTGGACTCCTGTGAAGTGCACGTCCTCCAAGGGGCCGCTCCGGGGGATGTCGGAAAGCTGATGGAGCAAGCCGAGGGTATCCTCACTCTGCTGACGGACAAGGTGGACGCCTCTCTCCTGACCCGGACCCCTCTCCTCCGGGTGGTGAGCAATATGGCCGTCGGGGTGGACAATGTCGACCTGGCAGAATGCACGAAACGCGGCATTCCCGTCGGAAGTGTCGGCAACTTCCTGACAGAAGCGACCGCCGACGTGGCCCTGGCGCTGCTGCTCTGCGTCGCGCGCCGACTCCCAGAAGCGGCCCAAGATGCCCGCTCCGGCCGCTGGGAGGGGTGGTCCGTGACGGGCTGGCTCGGCAAGGACGTGCAGGGCGCGACGCTCGGGATCGTCGGATTGGGGCGGATTGGGCAGGCTGTGGCGCGCAGGGCCCGGTCATTCGGCATGCGATTGCTCTATACGGGCCCCCGGCCCCATCCCGAGGTTGAGGCGGACCTCCAGGCGACCCGGGTTCCCCTGGACGACCTGTTGAGTGGAAGTGACTTCGTGAGTCTGCATGTCCCGCTGACCGAGCAGACGAGAGGGTTGATGGATGCCCAACACCTTGAGCGGATGAGGAAAGGCGCCGTCCTCATCAATACCGCTCGCGGAGCCATAGTCCACACGGAGGCCTTGCGAAACGCCCTCGAACATGGTCCTCTGGGAGGGGCAGGCTTGGACGTCACGGACCCTGAACCTCTGCCCCCGGGCCATCCTCTTTTCGGGTTCGCCAATTGCCTGATCTTGCCCCATATCGGCTCGGCCGGTGCCGAAGCGCGGCGCCGGATGGTCCAATTGGCATGTGAGAATGTCCTGGCAGGCCTCGAGGATCGGCCGCTGGAACACTGCGCCAACCCGGAGGTTTACCGCAATCCAAGGGCCAAGACCCAGCACCGGATTCGGTGAGACGAAGGGACCCGAAATGGAGAAGTCGATCAAGATCGTTGCCACAAACCGGAAGGCCCATCACGACTACGACATCCTCAAGCGCCTGGAAGCGGGACTGGCCCTTCAGGGTACGGAAATCAAGTCAGTTCGCGCCGGCCAAGTGAATCTTCGGGACGGCTATGTACGGGTGGAAGCCGGACAGGCCTGGCTCCACAACGCTCACATTGCGGTCTACGACCCGGCCAGCCGCATGAATCACGATCCCCTGCGCAATCGGCGCCTGCTCCTTCATCGACGGGAGATCACGGAACTGGCGGTTGCCCAACAGCAGAAAGGGCTTACCGTGATCCCACTGCGCATGTACCTCCGCAGTGGCCGGGCGAAGTTGGAGATTGCCCTGGCACGAGGCCGCAGGAACTACGATAAACGCCAGGCCCTTGCCCGCCGCGAGGCGGAACGGGAAATGGCGCGTGCCTTTCGGCGGAAACGATAGGGCCGCCAGTCCCCACAGGACGAGTGAGCGACCGTCCCCATGACCCCTCCTTCTTCCCTCGCGGGCATCAACCAACTGTCGGCCGCGGAGCGAGACCGGCTTTATGCGACGTTCATCCCTCTCGTCCTCTGGGACCGATTCCACATCAACCCGGCGACCTTCTCAGATGAGGGCGGTTCGCGCCTGCTCACGGTGACCGCCGAAATGGCTGGCAGCGTGGTGGAGGTGGATCTCCGCCACTCGGTCGGCGCGCAGGACCCGCTTCTCTACGCCCAGCTGACCGACACTCTGAACGGCCAAATCCATGTCATGCTCTATGTGGTCAATGACCCAACTTCGCCGCGCTTTGAAACGGATCGGACGCCCGAAGGATCCCGCACCCAGTTCGGTACCTTGGGACGCAACCTGCCCGCCGAAGAGGCCGCTTTGGCCGCGGGGCTGGCTCCCGGCCAAGTGCGTCGGGGTTTGAGGATCCTGTCGCACTCCATCCTCGCCTTTGAAGCTTTCGTCTCCCTCCTGGGAAGAGACTTGTTTTTCGCCGAGCCCCTCTCCTACCACAATGCGGTGGTCTTTGAGCGCTACGGTTTCGCGTACCAGCAAGGACGGCGCTGGATGGAAAGCATCGACACCCGTTTTCGCAAGGATGGTGACTTGCTGCGCCGATTGGATGGGTCCAATGCTTTCCGCCAGCCGCAGGCGAGCCAGACCATCCTGGGTCGGAGCTGGGCAATCCATGACGGGATCCTGGGTGAGCCCTTCAGCGGCGTGCATATGTACAAGGTGCTTGGAAAGCAAGCGGGGGTGAACACCTTTCGAGACGGGATGTGGAAGGATTAAGAGAGAGTATAATTCCTTCCATGGGGATGACAGGCTTCGACGGAAGCGGCTGGCCCTGGACGGCAGGTCGAGAGGCGCCGACCTCGGAAAATCAGCGCAAAACTTCAAGTGCCAATCACACTTACGCGGCCCTTCCTCTCGCGGCCTAACCCCGCGGGATAGGGTCTGGCCTCCCAGTTGAGGCCACGTCCGCCTCTTCCCGTCTCTGCCCGGGGGAGGATCGGGCGCCACAATGGCGGGGTGCCGCGCGCGAGGCTGCTAAGCGCGCGAAAGAGGGGCTTTCGGGCTCCAGCGGCTGGCGGACCGCGCTTCCCCCGTCGACTGGGGACCGATCCGCGAGAACTAAAAGCCGACTAAGCCTGTAGAGATCCTCGGTCGAAGCTTCTCGGACGCGGGTTCGATTCCCGCCATCTCCACACCGCGGGCTCCCTCGGGAGCCCGCGACCTATTTTCCCCCTTGCGAACAAGAGGCATGCGACTTGGTGACTTGCTGTTGCGGCGGAGGGAACAAGGCGCGGCCAGCGGTGGATGGGCAGCAAGGGGGAAACAGCTTCAAGGCCACTGGGTCAAACTTCCTTCGAAAATCCTTAGTCGGTGGCCAGGAACCCTGTTGAAGGCCGCTTGGAGAGGTTAGAATAGGGATCACAGGCCGCGGGACTGTCCACCGATGCCCGTGGGCCCCTGGCCGTGCGTTGCCTGGAGGTTCTCAACCAGGGTGTCTGAGCTCCCCTGGGCTGGGAAGGCATGACCTCCCCCAGAATACCCAGGCCGGATGGATCGGCGAAGAAGCTCCCGGAGGTTCGTGCACTCCCGGCGCCGAGTCGGCCGGATGAGGGTCGGGGGCCCTTCGGCGGGAGCCCAGTTGGCCAGCCGGGCCGACTGGCAGGCTCAGAGCGTGGAACCATGGTTCCCTGCGGCACATTCCGGCCGCGCGCAGGCGGCCTTGAAGCGGTCTGCGGCTCGCCCCTGAGCGGGGGCGGAGGCCGAACCGCCTTTCCGGAGGCTTGAAGATGCTGTCCTATCCCAGCAAGTCCATTGCTCTCTCGGCCCTCCCCGTGGTGACAGAAATGACCGAACGCGGCGAAAGAGCCTACGACATCTACTCCCTTCTGCTTCGCCATCGCATCGTCTTTGTTGGGGATGAAATCAACGATCAGACGGCCAATTCGGTAGTGGCTCAACTCGTCTACCTGAGTCAACAGGATCCGGAGGCGCCCATCCAGATGTACATCAATTCGCCCGGAGGCGTCATCTATTCGGGTATGGCGATCTATGACACCATGCAGATGATCCCAAATCCGATCGCGACCCTGGCCGTCGGCGTGACGGCTTCGTTTGGCACCGTGCTCCTGACGGCGGGCACCAAGGGGCAACGCAACGCCCTGCCGCATGCCACCATCCACATGCACCAGCCGCTGGGTGGCGCCCAAGGGAAAGCAACGGAGATTGAGATTCAGGCGCGTGAGATCCTACGACTTAAGAGCCGCCTGAACGAAATCATGTCGCTTCACACGGGGCAACCTTTGGATGTGATCGAGCGAGATACCGAGCGGAACTTCTACATGAGTGCCGACCAGGCCGTTCAGTATGGACTCATCGATCGGGTGATCGAAACCCCGCAATCCAAGAGGTTAGTCGGGGATCCTGGGAAATCGACCTCGGGGGAATGACTGATGTCTCTTCAGATGATGATCGCCATACGCGCCCATGATTATGGCGGGCCGGAACAACTTGTCCTCGAACCAATCCCTCGTCCGGAGCCGAAGGCGGGTGAAGTCTTGGTTCGGATCTTGGCGGCGGGAGTAAACCCCCTCGATTGGAAGATGCGGGCCGGCCTGACCAAAGCCTGGCAGCCTCTAACCTTTCCCTGGACGCCGGGGCTGGATGGCGCCGGGATCATTGCAGGCGTTGGATCGGGGACCATGATGTTCCAGCCAGGCCAAGCTGTTTTCGGATTCGTCCCGGGCGCCTACGCCGAATATGGGGTCACCTCCGCAGACAACCTGGCCCCCAAACCGCAGAGCCTGACTTTCGAGCAGGCCGCAAGCCTGCCTGTGGGGGCCTTAACCGCCTGGGGGGCTGTGATGGACGCGGCCGAGGTGCAATCCGGGCAGCGGGTCCTGGTCCAGGGAGCGGCAGGCGGCGTCGGGGTAATGGCGGTGCAACTGGCTCGCTGGAAGGGTGCGCATGTCCTGGGAACTTCGTCGGCGTCCAATCTCGACTTCTTGCGCTTCCTCGGGGTGGAGCAGGCCATCGATTATCAGGCAACCCCCTTTGAACAGGTTGTGCATGATGTGGATGCCGTGATTGACACGGTGGGGGGCGAGGTCATCGACCGCTCTTTGAAGGTTCTTCGCCCCGACGGTGTCCTGGTGTCCATCGCCGGCCAGGTCCGCCCGGATAAGGCCAAAGCCCTGGGCCTCCGCGTGGTAACTGGTGGGCGGGCCTCCCCGGAACACTTGCACCAGATCACAGAGCTAATCGAGTCCAAACAGATCCGCGCGGTAGTCGGGCCCGTGTTTCCACTGGCTCAGGCTGGCAGGGCCCAAGCACAGAGCGAAACCCGGCACGGACGCGGGCGCATTGTGCTGCACATCGCGGAGGAATAGGCCCAGGGACAAGCCAACGGGACTCTTGCCCCGCGGAGCAAAAAACCGCGGCCTCTTGCGAGGGAGGAACTTCCAGGGGCGCCGGGACCATCTTGTGGGTGCAGAGGTTGCGGCATTCGCGGCCTCCGAGAATTGCCGCGCTGAAAGGCGCAATCCTCTGGAACAGGACGGCCATTTTGGGCGGGGGCCAAACGGGAAGAACCAGGCAGGCCCGACCCCCCGCCGAATCAAGAGAAGCTCATGGGGCTACGCTGGAAAATACCGGCGCCATCGAATCGATGGTCGGGGCCCAGGGCCAAACCTGCAGCAAGATCCCATTCCTGAAGCACCCGGATCCAAAGTTATCGAGCCCTTCATCAATGTCCAGAGAATGAGAACTCGCTTGACCCCCTGGTCGCCCCAAAGCGCCCCAGCCCGCTCCAGGCGGGCCAACTTCGCGGCTGGGACCTCCCCACAAGTTGGCCTCTCTTGCCCTCAGCCTAGGCTTCGACCCGGCAGATTAAGCCCTTCAGGTAGTCCCCTTCTGGAAAGCTGAGGCGAACGGGGTGGTCTCTGGACTGGCGCAGACGGCTCAGGATCTGCACCTCCCTGCCCGCGTCGATGGAGGCGCCAAAGACGATCTTCTGAAATAGATCCTCCCCCACGGCCCCGGAGCAAGAAAAGGTGACGACGCAACCTCCCGGGCGTGCCAGCCGGAAGGCAAGCCAGTTGAGGTCCTTGTAGGCGCGCGCGGCCCGCATGACCTGAGAACGAGAGGGGGCCAACTTGGGGGGATCTAGGATGATCATATCGAAGCTTGCGCCGGAGTCCCGGTATTTGCGAAGAATCCGGAAGACGTCGGCTTCGATGAAATCCTCGCTTGCGACCGATAGCTGGTTGAGGCTGAGGTTTTTCTTGGCGAGTTCCAGTGCCGCACCCGAAGAGTCCACGTTGACCACGCTTGCTGCCCCGCCGGCCAGGGCGGCCACAGCGAAGCCCCCCGTGTAGGAGAAGGCATTCAGCACCGAGCCCCCTGGGAAGAGGTCGGCAACCAGTCCCTGCACCGCCTGGCGACTTTCCCTCTGATCCAAGTAAAACCCGGTCTTTTGACCATTCTGAACATCGACCAGGAAACGCCACGGGCCCTCCCGGATCTCGACCAGGCCAGAGGGCGACTCTCCCCAGAGGACGCCCATGACCTGGGTCAGGTCCTCCTTTTCCCTCACCTCGACATCCGACCGCTCGTAGAGACCTGAGATGCCCTCCACAGACTGGAGAACCCCAAGGATCTGCCCCTTCCAATACTCTGGTCCGGCACTCAAGAACTGCACAACCAAAAAGCGACCGTACCTATCCACGACCAGCCCGGGCAGCCCGTCGCTTTCCGCATTGACCAGTCGCATCCCATCCGTAGAGGATTGGAGCTCGCGCCGCCGATTTACGGAGGCCTCGATACGCCGCCTGAAGAAGTCTGAGTTGACAGCCTCCCCCTCATCCCAAGTCCAAACCCGCGCGGTGATTTGCGAATGAGAGCTGAAGGCAGCTCGGGCCAACCAATGGCCTTCTGAGGAAAAGACCTCGACGCTCTGCCCAGAGGCAGGATCCCCAAGCGTCTCCGCGACCGCGCCCGAGAAGACCCAAGGGTGATGGCGCAGCAGCGATTTCTCTCGCTGCGGTTTCAGCTTCAGACAGGGAGGTCCCATGGCTTTCCCCCACACGCAACCCAATATTAAGCCTGCACTGGCACCTTGCCGGCGCTGATCCAGCCCGCGGATTCCTGACGAGCGCGCCGAGAAGCGTTGTCCCTGCAACGGCCCACTCGAGTCAGCCCGGCCCAATCGCCGTCCCAGCCAGGAGACGGGAGCCTTCTATTCGATCCACCCTCCCCGATTCTGCCATATCACCCGCGGGTGTTCGGGACGGTCGGGATCCGGGGGACAGAATCTCACTCTTTCCGCTATGCTATGAGGTCGGGTTGCGCAGGGAAACTGTTTGTGCCCCTGAGGCACAAGGCGCTTAGCGCAGCACCCCCACGCTGCGGCCAGCGCGGGCAAGCAATTCCACGGCCCGCTCGATCTCCGCTGGTTCGTGAGCCGCGGTGACAGTAGCTCGCAGGCGGGCCGATCCCTCCGGCACGGCAGGCGAAACCACAGGTAGGACGAACATCCCCAGTTCATGGCAAGCACGGGTCATTTCGAACGCTCGGTCGTCCTCTCCGCACAGGATCGGGACAATCGCGGTCTGGCTGAACATCGTGTCGAACCCTTCAGACTTGAGTCCGGAGAGGAATAGCCCGGAGTTCTGGTGCAATCGTTCGACCCTCTCTGGCTCCTCGGTAATCAGTGCCAGGGCCTCCTTAGCAGCGGCGGCCTGGGGTGGCGGCAGAGCGGCCGAAAAAATATAGGGACGGGCAGAGTGACGAAGATAGGAAATGAGATCTTTGCGTCCCGCCACATAGCCGCCAACCGACGGGATGGCCTTGCTGAAGGTGCCCATCTTAAGATCAATCGCATCCCGCAGCCCAAAGTGCTCCTCGATCCCGTGGCCGTGCTGCCCCAGTACCCCCAGCGAGTGGGCCTCATCCACCATCAACCAAGCCCCATAGCGACGGCACAAAGACACGACCGCCGGGAGGTCGATAATGTCTCCGTCCATGCTGAAAACCGCATCCACAGCAACCAACTTGGAGGCAGATCGGGGTGCTCTCCGCAGCAGCCGCTCGAGATCTCGGGTGTCATTGTGGCGGAAACGCCAGAACTTAGCCCCCGACTGAAGGCAGCCATCCACAATGCTGGCATGGTTCAGCTTGTCGCCAATGACCACATCGCGTCGCCCGAGGAGCGTGGAAATAATCGCCAGGTTCGTGACATAGCCCGAGGAAAAAGTGACGGCATCCTCCGTTTCTTTGAAGGCAGCTATCGCTGCCTCAAGCTCACGGTGGAGCGTCAGCGTCCCGGCCAGAAGGCGCACGCCGTGTGTTCCTGTGCCAAACTGGTCGACGGCCTTTTTCGCGGCGGCGGCAATGCGAGGATGTCCCAGGAGCCCCAAGTAGCTGTACGAGGCGTACATCCCCATCTCGCGCCCCCCCACCACCACCCGAGAGCCGCCTCGCAGCTCGGACACCGGCAGGTTGTAGTAGTAGAGGCGCCTCTCGGTCAGCCTTTGGAAGCGCTCTTGGACAGCTGCAATACGTATCGATATTGGGTCCAGCGGTCGGTTAACCATAGCAGCTTGCCCTCTCCCGCTTGTCGTGCCTTCCTCCCCGGCGGGTATTTTCCCCGAGGGACCACCCGTATTCGTCGACGCTGGCGTGCAGGAAATAGAGCTTTCTCGTCATCGAGACACTTCAGGCGCCCCGTACAAGCCGCTCCAATTCGTCCTCACGCAGGACGGGGACTCCCAGCTCCTTCGCCTTGCCAAGCTTGGACCCGGGCGAGTCCCCGCAAAGAAGATAGCTCGTCTTGCGGCTCACGTTCTCGGTGACTTTTCCCCCGTGGGACTCGATGAGCGCTTTTGCCTCTCCTCGAGACAGGCCAGCGAGAGTACCGGTGATCACAAAGATCAGACCCTCAAGCTTTCGCCTCCCCGCGGGCACCCCTTCGGAGCGCGGCCGCACGCCGGCCTGCTTGAGTTTCTTGAGCACCCTTTGATTGGCCCTGCGGCCGAGCCAATCCACGACGGCTTGGGCTGTGTTGGGCCCGATTCCCGGGATCTGTTCCAGGTCCTCGACAGCCGCAGCCGTGAATCGGTCCAGATCCCCAAAAGAACGAGCCAAGTCGCCGGCCACAACCTCGCCCACCCCGCGAATGCCCAGTCCCACGATCAATCTGGGCAGGGGCCGGGACCTCGAGGCCTGGATCGCCTCCAGGAGGTTGGAGGCCTTCTTCTCCGCAAATCCTTCAAGACCCAGCAGATCCTTCTTCTGCAGGCGGTAAAGGTCGGCGAGATCCTTAACCCGCGAGCCCTGGACGAGCTCTTCGACGATCTTAATTCCCAGCCCCTCGATGTCCATGGCGCCCCGAGAGGCAAAGTGTTCGAGGTTACGGATGAGCTGCTCCGGGCAAGAGGCGTTCACGCAATAGGACGCGACCTCACCCGCCAAATGCTCGATCGGCTCACCACAAGAGGGGCAAGTCCTGGGCGGCGAGAAGGCACGCTCCGATCCATTGCGCGCAGCGGCGATCGGGCCGATCACGTAGGGAATGACCTCCCCCGCACGTTTTACCAGGACACGATCTCCCATGCGGATGTCTCGCTCCTGGATGAATTCGAAATTATGAAGAGTGGCCTTGCTGATCGTCACCCCGCCGATGGCGACCGGCTCGAGGATCGCGTAGGGCGTCAGCACCCCTGTGCGTCCCACGTTAACCCCAATGTCCAGCAGCCGGGTGGAGACTTCGGTGGCTGGGAACTTGAAGGCAATGGACCCCCTCGGATCTTTGCCGACAGACCCGAGAGAGTCCGCGAGCCGCAAATCGTCGAGCTTGATCACCATCCCGTCCGCTTCAAACGGGAGGCGCTCCCGCTGATCCACCCATGAATCGCAGACCGCGATGGCCGCCTCCAGATCCCCACAACGCTGCGCCTCGGAGGTCACTGGAAAACCCAAGGACCGCAACAGTTCAAGCGTTTGCCATTGCCCCGAGGGGCGCGGCATCCCCTCGAGGGCCACAATGGCATAGCACAAGAGGTCGATTGGCCGCGAGGCGGTGAGACTGGGGTCGAGCTGGCGCAGGGCACCCGACGCCGCATTCCGTGGATTGACGTACGTCCGCTCGCCATTCTGAGCAAGCTGCTTATTGAAAGTCTCAAAATCCTTCACTGGGAAGAAGGCCTCTCCCCGCACGACGATTCGCACGGGAGGCCGCAGCGGGCTCCGCGGATCCACGGGGATCCTCAGGGGGACCGAACGGACCGTGCGCAGGTTGGGGGTCACATCCTCGCCGACCTCGCCATCGCCGCGCGTTGCTCCCAGGACAAAACCGCCTTCCTCGTAGTGCAGCACCACCGTCAAGCCGTCGATCTTGGGCTCCACGACAAAGGCGGAGGTCTCCACCCGCCGATCCAGTCGCCGGATGCGCTCATACCAGGCACGCACGTCCTCGGGAGAGAAAGCGTTGGCCAGGCTCAGGATAGGGCCAGGATGCTGGACCCGAACGAACTTGTCCAGGACCTGCCCGCCAACCCGTTGAGAAGGAGAATCCGGGGTTATCAGCTGAGGATACTTTTGCTCCAGGTCCCGAAGCTCGACCAGCAGGCGGTCATATTCCGCGTCTGAAACCACCGGAGAATCAAGGACGTGGTACCGGAAGTTGTGGTAGTTGATCTTTCGACGGAGTTGTGCAGCGCGCGCGGAGGCCTGATCGAGATTCATGCTGGCATTATACATAGTTGGATTCGGCTCTGGCAAGAATCCCTTTGACCGCCGTCTTGCCCCCCGGAGCGAACGGCTCTGCGGATTCCGCACCGGGACCCTTGGGGCCACGCTCGCCTCAAGTGTCCCGAATGCGCCCGAGGGCCTGCCCGTCCAGGTTGCTGCCCTAGGATCGCAGAGAAAACGGAAATGGAACGGTCCGGTCTTCCTCTCGAGGGCAGCCCCTGCCGTCGTCGACAGGCGCCCCAGGACCGGTCGTCCTCAGAGTCCCATGGATTCTGGCAGATCATGAGCGAAAATGCCCACCCCGGTTTGCTCCGAGCGGGACCGCAACCGGCATGGGCCCGTGCGCCATGATGCCGCTTCATTCCCTCCGGTATAATCCTCTGAGCAGGCCGTGCGGTCCGGCGGCCTGAGATTGGCTGGGGCTTGTGACCCTAGGCCGGGAGAGAGCCAGGATGATGCGCCCAGCGTGCTCCCCAACCCTCCGCGGCGCCATTTGCCTTGCCGGTCTGGTCCTGCTGACCGCCTGCGTCCTTCCCTTCACCGGCGCGGCGACCCCTGCTCCGACGATCCCCCTGCGGGTGGGGTACTTTCCCAATTTCACCCACAGCCAGGCGGTGATCGGCATCGCTCGGGGCGACTTTGCCAAATCCCTGCCCGCCAGCGTGGTCCTGGAGCCCAAGGTTTTCAACGCCGGGCCGGACGAGATCGAGGCCATGTTTGCCAACCAATTGGACCTGGCCTACATCGGCCCCAGCCCGGCGATCAACGGCTATCTGAAGAGCGGTGGCCAGGCCCTGCGCATCATCGCCGGGGCGACCAGCGGAGGAGCGGCGTTGGTGGTCCGGCCGGCCGCCGGGATCCACTCTCCCGCGGACCTTTCCGGGAAGCGCATCGCCGACCCGCAGCTGGGGAACACCCAAGACGTTGCCCTGCGCTCGTATCTCAGCCAACATGGGCTGAAGCCGGCCGAAAAGGGAGGCACGGTCACGATTGTTCCGGTCAGCAACCCGGAAATCCTCCAGCTTTTCCGCATGGGGCAGATCGACGGGGCCTGGGTGCCGGAACCCTGGGCCAGCGAGCTGGTCGTGGAGGGCGGCGGAACGGTGTTCGTGGACGAACGTAATCTCTGGCCGAATGGTCAGTTCTCGACCGCGGTGGTGGTGGTCACCACCTCTTTCCTGCGCAATCACCCGGAGGTCGTCAAAGCCTGGCTTCAGACCCATGTTGCGATCACCCTTTGGGAGCGTACCCACCCCGACCAAGCCAAGGCTCTCGCCAACCAGGACATCGGCCGTCTTACCGGCCAGGGTCTGAGCCCCGAGGTTCTGGACCAGGCCTGGAATCGAATGGAAGTCACCTATGACCCGCTGGACACGACGCTGGTCAGCCAGGCCCAGGCCGCGCAGCGAGCCGGGTATCTCCAGGGTCCCTTCGATCTCTCCGGCCTGACGGACCTTACCCTGTTGAACCAGGTCCTGAGCGCCGATCGGCTTTCCCCCATTCCGTGAGGCGGTCCCCCAACCCATGAGTACGGATTCCGCCAAGCTCGAGGTGGTCCGAGTAGTGAAGTCTTTTCGCTCGCGGCGAGGGAGCCTGCTGGCCCTGGATGGGATGAGCTTCTCGGTGGCCCCCGGCGAGATTGTGTGCCTGGTGGGGCCCTCGGGGTGCGGAAAATCGACGCTGCTGAATATCTTGGCCGGCCTGGAGCCGGCAGACTCAGGGCAGATCCTTGTGGACCGGTCCCCCATCCGAGGTCCGGGGAGGGATCGGGCCCTGGTTTTCCAGGAAGCCGCGCTGTTCCCCTGGCTGAGCGTTCAGGACAATGTGGCCTTTGGTCTGAAAGTGATCGGAACGCCCCCGGCGGAAAGGCAGGCGAGGGTTGCGCAGTTCCTGAATCTGGTGGGTCTGGCCGGGTTTGAGAAGGCGTACATTCACGAACTTTCCGGAGGGATGAAGCAGCGGGTGGCTCTGGCCCGGGCCCTAGCCATCAACCCGGATGTTCTCCTCATGGATGAACCCTTCGCCGCGCTGGATGCCCAGTCCCGGGACCGGATGCACGACGAACTGCAGTCGATCTGGGCCCAGACCGGCAAGACCATTGTGTTTGTCACCCACAACGTGCGCGAGGCGCTGGTCCTGGGAGACCGGGTCCTGGCCATGTGCGCTCGGCCCGGAAAGGTGAAGCGGGAGTTTCGTTTCTCGCTCGGGCGGCCGCGCCACATGGAGGATCATACCCTGGTGGATGCGGCTCGCGAGGTTCTGGCGGAATTGCAGGATGAGGTCGCGAAAGCGATGCAGGAGGAGGTGGAGCATGAGAGACCGGGCCACTAGAGTTGGCTTTCTCATTCTCTTGCTGGCCGTCTGGGAAATCCTGATCCTGCTGCACCTCTGGCCTACCTATATCTTCCCTTCTCCCCTCAGCGTAGGCCAATCCCTGTGGGGCGGGTTCTCGGATGGAACCTTCCCGATTGCGATCGGGGTCAGCCTGAGGCGCATCGCCATCGGCTACGGCCTGTCGCTGGTCCTCGGCCTGCTGCTGGGATTGCTGCTGGGCCGGGTCCGGCTGGTCGACCAGGCCCTCGGAGGCGTGGTCCTGGGCCTGCAAGCCCTCCCCAGCATCTGCTGGCTCCCCCTGGCGATCTTGTGGTTCGGTCTGTCGGAGACGGCGATCCTCTTTGTGGTCGTCATGGGCGCGGTTCTCTCCATCACCCTGGCCACGGCAGACGGGGTGCGCAACACGCCCCCGATCTATATCCGCGCGGCCCGAACCCTGGGATGCGGCGGCTCCCGGCTCTACCGGGACGTGGTCCTTCCCGCGGCGCTGCCCGCCATCCTCTCCGGGATGAAGCTGGGCTGGTCCTTTGCGTGGCGTTCCCTGATGGCCGCAGAACTCCTCTACGTGAGCCTAGGCCTGGGACAACTCTTGTCTCTCGGTCGGGAGCTGAATGATATGAGCCGTGTTCTGGCCGTCATGCTGGTCATTGTGGCGATCGGCCTCTCGGTGGACCGGCTGATCTTCCGGCCGGCAGAGGAACGGACGCGGGAACGGTGGGGACTCCGGTCCCTGGCTTGATGGCCCGCCGTCCTCCCGCAGACCTTACGGTCGGCCCCTGATCGAGTAGGGAGGATGGGCAACCCATCCTCCCTCTCACACCACCGGACATGCGGGGCCGCATCCGGCGGTTCGTCGGGGAACATGCAGTTGGTGGTAATACGCGGTGAGCGTGCACAGACCCTGAGCCTGCCAGAAGGCATTGCTCAAGGCCATGTGAACCGCAGGTGTCTCCGCCATATGCCACGGGCTCTTGCCAGTGGCACCCAAGGCGGCGAGGTTGCGAGGGACACCCAGCGATATCAACTCCCGCCAGCGTGTCTTACCTCGTTTCCACCGTTTCCAGAGAACTTGTCTTAGTCGTCGGCGGAGCCACTCATCCAGCTGGATAAGCACACTCGGCATATCGGTTAGTCGGAAGTATCCCATCCAACCTCTCAAGTACTCATTGAGTTGCCGGACGATCTCTTCCATTCGGCCTGACCGAGTGCGTCGTGTCAACCCACGGAGCTTCGCACGAAGTCGTTGCACGGTCTGATCAGCGATTCGGATCAGCACCTCCCCTTTGCGATGAAAGAAGCTGAACCCCAGGAACTTCCGCTGAACAGCTCGTGCCACCGCACTCTTCTTCTCGTTCACCCTCAACTTCAACTTCTTCTCCAGAAACTGACGCGCGCTGTTCATTACCCTCTGACCCGCCCGCTCTGTCTTGACATAGATATTGCAGTCATCGGCATAGCGGACGAACCGATGCCCTCGCTTTTCCAGCTCTTTGTCTCCTGGCCCGAGTGCCCAGGGCGGGCAGGTCGTCTAGCATGATGTTGGCCAGCAGTGGCGAGAGCGGCCCACCTTGCGGCGTCCCCTCAGCTGTCTCCATCACCACACCGTTCACCATGACCCCGGACTGAAGATATCGCCGGATCAGCTTCAGCACCCGCTTGTCCTTCACCACCCGTGCCACACGCGCCATCAGCTTGTCGTGGTTGACCCGGTCAAAGAACTTCTCCAGGTCAATATCCACTACCCAGGTGTAGCCTTCTCGGATGCCTGCCCTGGACCAGCAGGCCAGGGTACCCTTGGGCGGCTGTCACGGCGTCTTGGGCCCGGCGTTTGGGTCGAAACCCATAACTGTGAGGCGAAAACAGCGGATCGAACAGCGACGTCAACGCCTGCGAGATCGCCTGTTGGATGAGGCGATCTATCACCGTTGGGATCCCTAACAACCTCACCCCTCCGTCGGGCTTCGGTATTTCCACCCGCCGGACTGGGCTTGGTCGGTAGATCCCCGCGTCAAGCCTGCCCTGGGGGCCAGTCCAGGGGGCGGCCCTTAACCCCAACCAGTGCACTTTTAGGTACGGGCGGAGGGCTTCGACCGTCATCCCATCCACGCCCGGCGCACCCCCGTTGGCCTCGACACGTTTGAGCGCGGCGAACAGGTTCTTGCGTTTAAACACCTGCTCCCACACGCCCTCACCACCTGCCTCGGACATTCCCTCGCTCGGTGTCGGAGATTGCTTGGCCCTCTGGTCAGGTCTCGTTGGCTTCACCACCTCCACCCTCCCAGCAGGTCCCCTTGCGGGGAAGGCTGCCTTTTACGCTCATCCCACGAACCGCTCAAGTTCCTGTCCTCCTCAACGTTCGGCCCTTCCCGTTGTGACGCCAACGGTACTATGGCCTCGGCTGACCCCTGCTACCTCAATCCAACCTTTCAGTTGGAGTTACCGCTTTAGCAGTAAGGCAGCAGGTATCCCCAGATAAGAGCACTGGCTTTCCCCGCATCCCTGCCCGGTCTACCGTTTCGCCCCTTGATGGCTAGGACTTCGTGGTTGCTCGCCCACCCTGGCCCGAGTGCCCAGGGCGGGCTCGTCCGGGCTTACGGCCTCTTACCGAGTTCGTGTCCCCTGGAACCCGGGGACCAGGGTTCCTCAGGTCGCGGGTTTGCCTCCGGCTTCCTCCGGACCCCGCCTCACGGCGACGCCTCCTGACCCGTGCGCTAAGGACGGGTTTGCCTTTGGCTACGGTTGGCGCCATCACCTCCGAGAAGGACTCTCACCTTCCAAGTCAGCGTTCATGCTGAGCGTACGAACGGCAAGGGGCAGGAAATCCTGCCCCTTGGCCAGAACCCACCGGCGGGGTCTTCAGCGGAGCTCAGGTTCAATGATTCCGTACGTTCCATCGCGGCGCCGGTACAAGATGTTGATGTGCTCCGTGTGCACATTCAGGAACACAAAGAAACTCTCGTGCCCTAAGAGCAACATCTGTTCGATGGCCTCGGACTCGTCCATCGGGATGATCTCAAACCGCTTGCGCCGCGCAATCACTCCCTCGGCCGGGAGTCCTTCTTCCGACGCCGTTTCGTCCGCGGCTTCGGCCGTACTCGTCCCATCGCCCCGACCGCGATAGTGTTTCCCCTTGTACCGATCCAGACGACGGGTCAGTTTCTCCAGGGCCTTGTCCACGGAAGCAAACATGTCCTCGGAACGCTCCTCAGCTCGAAGCAGGATGGTCGGCCCTCGGGCGGTCAGTTGCGCAACCTGACGATCGGAAGAACTGCGCGCCCCTTTCATGTACGTCAGCTCGACGTGCACCTTCTCGAGGTTGTCGAGGTGACGATCCAGCTTGGCCACCTTCTTGCGAACATACTCCTCCAGCTGGGGTGTGACGTCCATGTCCTTGCCCTTCACCGTGATGTCCAGGGTCATGAATCCTCCCTTCCGAGGTCTGGTCCGGTTGGCCATCGATCGCCAACGGCGGCACCCTGCTGCGGGCAGCGCTCTGGGACCTTGGCTTCCCGGGAGGCTCTCCGCGAGCAGGGTCTCCGGTCTGCCGGCTGGATCCGCGTTGCCCGGACTGCAAGGCTCCTTTCCAGGAAAGGCTGTCCGGTCTGGCCAGACCGAAGAGAACTCTGGCAGCGAACGACAGGGCCGCGGCAAAGCGCTCCCGCCGATTATACCCGTGGGCCATCGAAGGTCACCGGCCCAAGAAGGCCTAGCCCCCTGCGACGGGAGGCGCAAGAGAAAAAGCGGTGGGGGTTCAACCTCCCCAGTGAAACCGATCGCCCTGGCCAAGCCCTTGCGCCCCCCAAGACGAAAAAGCCGGTCCGGGGGAGATCCCGAAGCCCTCCCGGACCGGCCACTCGAACCAGAGGATTCGCCCACGGGGCAGCCAGGAGCCTTGGGCCGTTCAACCTCCCCGGAGGATTGTGCCCAGTTGCGACTGCATCAAAGTCAAGCCGGCCGGGCCGAGCAAGATGATCAGAATGGACGGAAAGATCAGGAACACAAGCGGCAGCATCATTTTCACAGGCGCTTGCCGTGCCTGCTCCTCGGCGACCTGGCGCCGGCGGACCCGCATCTGGTCGGATTGGATGCGCAGGACGCGGCCCATGCTCACTCCTAACTGCTCCGACTGGATCACTGCGGCCACAAAGCTCGTCATCTCGGTCAGCCCGATGCGGTCGGCCATATCCCGCAGGGCCTCGCGCCGCAGCTTGCCCAGGCGGATTTCCTGGATGACCCGGCCAAAGGCAAGGCCCAGTTCATTCTCCCATTCCTCATTCACCTTTCCCATGGCCGCATCAAAGCCGAGCCCGGCCTCCACGCAGATTGTCAGCAGGTCCAGCGCATCCGGCATTGCCTTGCGGACATGGTCCTGGCGGCGGCTCACTCGGCTCTCCAGCCAGAGGCGAGGAAAGAAATAGCCGATGAGAAGGAAAAGAACCGTCAAGAGCAGGGTGGTGAACCAGTGGTGTTGTCCCGGAGCGATGATGAACATGAGCAACACGATCCCGCCAAACCCGACGGCCCCCACGATCTGAAGGGCCCAGAAGATCGTCGGATCCAATCCGGCGGGGTTGCCGGCCATCTCCAACTTCTGGTGGATGGTGGTCAGGTTGGCCTTGGGAGTGAATCGCAGGGCCAGTTGCCCAAGGGTGCGCAGAAACGGCAGGACGACCCGGTCCTGGAAAGACTGTCCCATTTCGATCTCTTCCAGGGAAGCCATCCGGTCGCGCGCGACATATTCCTTGATCCGGTCTTGGAGGGGGTCGCCAGCGGCAGGCAAGCGCAGGCCGGCATAGACCAGCCCGGCGGCGATCAGCAGGATGATCACGATGACGATGGCGGTAAGCATAGCGTCACACCTCGATGGCAGCGACCTTTTGCACGGCAAAGAACCCCGCGAGGATCATCACGAGCCCAAGGATGAGCATGGGGATTCCGCATGTCCGCGTGTCCGGAGAAAAGAACGTCATGATGTATTTGCGGTTGATGAAATACAGAAACAGCCCCAGTGCAAAGGGGATGGCAGCCACCAGATAGCCGGTGAAGCGCTGTTGCGAGGTAAGGACTCGGATCTCCCCCTTGATGCGGATGCGCTCCCGAATCGTGAAGGAAATCGTATCCAGAATCTCCGCCAGATTCCCGCCTACCTCGCGCTGGATGTTCATGGCGGTCACCATCAATTTCAGATCCGCGCTCGGCATGCGGCGCAACAAACCCTCGAGCGCAGGTTCGAGGGAGACCCCCAATTGCATCTCCTGGACCACGCGGTGGATCTCCATCGATATCGGCGCGGGCATCTCCTTGGCTACAGCCTCGAGGGCCTGCATCACCGAGTACCCAGCTCTCAGGCTGTTGACCGTCAGGTTGATCATGTCCGGAAGCTGGTTTTCGAATGCATGCAGCCGACCTCCCTGCCGGGACCGGACATAAACCCCGGGGATGAACAGCCCAGCGATGACTCCCAGCAAGGCGAAGGGAATCGACCGGGCCAGGACGCCCGCCAGGATCCCAACAAAGACCCCCGAGATCGCAATCAGGGCAATGTATTCGGCCGGCCGAAGTTTCAGGTCGGCGCGCGCCAGGTCTCGGGAGATCTTGGAAAAAAGCCCCGACTTGGCAAAGCGGCTCTCCAGCAGGTCAGCCAGAGGGCTGGCTCGAACGACCGGGGCGGCGCCGTCACCGGGCGCGGCCGCCAGAGCCGTCTCCGTGTACTGGCTCAGCCGTTCCTCCACGACATCCTTCTGGCCTCCCAGCACGAGGGCAGCCAAGACCAAGAGCACTGCGGTGCCTGCCAGCACCCCCGCCAACAGTGTCGCGCTCATTGCGTCCGCTCCCTTCCCCCAGCCTAATAGCGGGGACGATCCCCGATCCCAAAGACGGAAGCGGGAAGGCGGATATTGGCGGCCTCGATGCGGTCCATGAACTTGGGCCTCAGGCCCGACGGCCGCAGCCGGCCAATGATCCGCCCGTCCTCAATGCCCGTTTGCTCGAAGACGAACAGGTCGGTCATCGTGATGACCTCCCCCTCCATCCCGTGGATCTCCGAAATATTGACGACCCGCCGTGTCCCATCCTGCAGACGTTCCTGGTGGACGATCAAATTGATCGCCGAAGAGATCTGTTCGCGGATGGCGCGGGAGGGCAGATCCATCCCCGCCATGAGAACCATGGTCTCCAACCGGGAAAGCGAATCGCGGGGGCTGTTTGAGTGCAAGGTGGTCATGGAGCCATCATGGCCCGTGTTCATCGCCTGAAGCATATCCAGCGCCGCATCATCGCGCACCTCTCCGACGATGATCCGGTCGGGCCGCATGCGCAAAGAGTTGACTACCAGGTCGCGTATCGTGACCTCCCCGCGACCCTCGATATTCGGAGGGCGCGACTCCAGAGAGATCACATGGTCCTGGCGCAGCTGGAGCTCGGCCGCATTCTCGATGGTGATGATCCGCTCGACCGAAGGGATGAACTGGGAAAGGATGTTCAGCAGGGTGGTCTTGCCGGAGCCGGTGCCACCGGAAATCACCATGTTGAGCCGGGACACGACACAGGCCCGCAGGAACTCCACCGCCTCGGCCGTCAGGGTTCCGAAGCGCAGCAGGTCCTCAATGGTGATCGGGATGCGAGCGAACTTGCGGACGGTCAAAACCGGCCCGACCAGGGAAATCGGTGGGATGACCGCGTTAACGCGCGACCCGTCTGGAAGACGGGCGTCCACGTACGGGCTCGACTCGTCAATGCGCCGGCCCAAGGGCGAAACGATGCGATCCATGATCCGCAAGACGTGATCGTCGCTTTCAAAGGTCATGCCGGTGCGCTCGATCTTGCCCTTGCGCTCCACATAGACATTCTTGCAGCCGTTCACCATGATCTCGGTGATGGTGTCGTCCGCCAGAAGCGGCTCCAGAGGGCCAAAACCGAGAATCTCCGCGACAATGGCCTCGAACAGACGCCGTTTCTCCGCCCGCGACAGGACGGTGTTCTCCTCCACCAGGATGCTCTCAAACAGCTCCTCGATGGTCTGGCGCACCTCCGCGGTCTGGCTCACATCCATGGAGGGATCCAGTTGGCTGAGGAGCTTGTTCTGGACACGAGTCTTCAGGTCGAAGTAGCTATCTCTCCCCTCCCGGCCCGAGGCGGGCGCGGCCGCAGTCGGACGGGCCCGCAACTCCGTCAGCCGCGAGGGGCTGAGGTCCTCGGCTTGAGGGGTAGCGGTTTGACCTTGTTCAATTCGCTTCAGGAGAGACATTTCTCACCCTCCCCTTCGGGGTTTCGGGACCCTGCAGCTAGGCCCTCGCTCCCAGAAGGCGAGGGCGGGCTGGCTTCTTGACTTCGGCTTCCTCTTCTTCTTTTTTCTCAGCCAGCCGGGTTCGGACCGTCTGCGCGAGCTCCAGGACGGCCCGCGCGATCGGCCGCGAGCGGTCACCCAGCATGAAGGGTTGGCCCTGATTAGTGGCCGGAATCATTGTCCGCTCGTCCAGCGGAATCTGGCCGACCACCGGTTGCTTAAGATTGTCCGACACGGCCTCGGCCGTGATGCCGTAGCGCTTGTCCACGCGGTTCATGACCAGCAACACCCTCCCGGCCGAGTAGCCGATAGCCTCCAAAACATCATAGAAGAGGCGCACATTCTTGATGGAGGGGATGTCCGGCGTGGCCACCAGGATCACCAAGTCGCTGGCATCCAGGGCGCTGATGGTCAAATCATTGAGCCCGCTTTGCGTGTCGACGATCACATACTGGTACAGCCCGGCCAGAAAGTGCAGCACCTTGCCGAACTGCTCGGCGTGCACCTTGTCGCCCTTCTCGGGGGAAGCGGGAGCGGTAAACACATGCAGGCCCGTGGCATGCGCCACGGCGACGTCCTCCACCAGATCCGCATCGATCTCGTTGGCCTGAGCCGCCAGGTCGGCCACGTCGTTCTTGGCCAGCAGGTTGAGGAAAACCGCCACATCGCCGTACTGGATCGAGGCATCCACCAAGGCCGACGGGGTATCCTCCGTCTGGAGGACCATCGCCAAGTTGCAGGCCAAGGTCGTCTTCCCGGTCCCTCCTTTGGGGGAGTAGACGGCGACAATCTTGCCCTCCCGCCGCGTCTTCCTGTCTTTCCCCGTATCGACCCCACCGGGGCCCGTCAGCATGCCGGTCGGCTTAAGGCTGCTGAGTTTGCGTATGGTGGCAACCAGCTCATCCGCGGAGGGCGGCTTGGTGAGAAAGGCGCGCGCGCCCGCCATCATTGCCCGACGAATGTAGTCGGACTCGCTTTGCACCGACAGGATCGTAACTTGAGCCCGCGGGGCGACTTCCAGGACCGCCTCCGTCGCGGCGATTCCGTCCATGTCGGGCATGTTGATGTCCATGATCACGACGTTGGGCTGGGTGTCCTTGGTAAGGCTGATGGCCTCCTTGCCGCTCCGCGCCGTACCCACCACCTCCATATCGGCTTCAAACTGCAGGAGCTTCCGGAGGCTCTCGCGCGTCTCGGCAAAATCGTCAACGATGACTACACGGATCTTGTCCGGCACGGTCCCCTCATTACTTGGTGGGCACCTGATCGTTCGTCAGGACCGGAATAAAAGCCTGATTCACGGAATTGGCCAGACCGTAGGGCAGCTTGGGAGGCAGAGTAATGTTGCGCGAGGTGATCAATTGTTGCAGGTCCCAGCTTGGCAGGTTCAATGCGGCCGTGTCCCCCGTCGAGCGAAGCGCCAAGCTCAGATCTCCGCCCGTCTTCATGACCAAGTTCACCGCCAGGGCATCCGAAGGAGAAAGCTCGAGAATGATGATATCGGGCTCCTCGGGGGCGCTGGGAGTAACCTGGGCCCCTGCCGCCCCGACTCCCTGCGCGGCAGGCTGCGCCGCAGTCGACCCGCCAGTGGTCACGGTCCCGACATGAAGCACGCGGGCATTGGGAACCAGGATCGCGCTCACGGGCCTTGCTCTCTGCGTCTCGGAAGGAATGGCAAACGTCCCCACCGTACCGGTCAGCCCGGAGTTGGTAACCAGTGTTCCGTTGTCGTATTCGTTCTCTTTCAGGGCTCCGGTCTGATCCACGTTGAACACCTCGAGCTTGTCCGGGAGAAGTGATTGGAAATTGGGATCCAAGTCCACAAAGAACAGCGTGGCCAGGATCGCCACGTGGTCTCCCCGCTGAGGAGCAAAGGCAACGCCGGACAAGCGGGTCAGCGGGATGGCAATCGCCAGGTCCCCTGGGGCAATGTCAAGGGCGATATCTGACCCCGCCAGGGTCACGCCCGCCATCGACTGCCCAACCTGGCTCGTGAAGATCGGCTCCCCGCGCTGGATGTCCACGCGGGCGCGCATGCCCATGATGCTCGCCTCATCCGTAACCAGCCCATTCAGCCGGTAGAGGGTGGGCCAAGGACCCATGGTTACGTTGTCCTGGGCGATGAAAGCCCCCGCGGGAATGTCCTGCGACGCGAAGACCACCTGGAACACGCTGATGGGCGCGGGCGTGGCCACGACAGCCGCCCGGCCGCCCCCGGAGCTCATGCGCGTCCACACCAGGACCAGCCCGGCGACAATCAGGAGCAAGATGCCGATGATAAGCAGCAAGCGGCGACGCATACATTCCTCCTCGGGCTAGCTGACTCGAGCGCGAGGCCTCAACGGGAATCCCCCCAGGCTGCAGGCTGGCCCAAGAGCCTTCCGCAATGGCAAATCTGGCGCACTTTGCCTGGAGCGGCGCCTATGATACATCGAAAGGTCCGATTGTCAAGCCAGCCCCGATTGGGACGGAAAGGGGCCTCCCTATCGGCGAGGCCCCTCCAGGCGGTTCAAACTCGCTGCAACAAAACTAGATGCTATGCACGATATTGCTAAATACGTTGCCAATAGCCGGGCCAAGCAGCGACAGGATCACAATCACTACAACCGCTACCAAGACAAGAATCAGTGCGTATTCAACAAGGCCTTGACCTCTCTGGCGCATGCTCTTGAACATCGTCTTATCCTCCTTTCTGTCAGAACTGTTCCTTTCACCTTGCACACATTATATGCGTCTGCCTCCCCTTGGTCCTTGCTGATTCCGTACCGAACACGTGCAGGGGAAAGGATCCGCGTGGGCCTTTGCGCCAGCCGATCGGAACGCGCAATAGCTCCTTTCGTGGGAGCCTGCTTTCCATCCCGAGGTGCAGGAACCGCGCCCGCCCGGCAAGACCGGCAAACGGTCGGACCTCATCCACCGATCCCTTCAGCGCTATTCCAGCGAGGCGGCGTGCCTCATCAAGGAAGTCGCGACCGGCAGGCGTGGGCAGGAATAGTTCGGTGCCGAGAGGCCTGGTTGGGTTCCATTCCATTCGCCAGATCTCGACCTAGCTCAAAGGGCGGGACGGGCGACCCTGCCCCACCACCCCAAAGCGGCGATTTCCCCCGGCCCACGACCGTTTCCCAGAGCACCAAGGCGGCGGGCCCCAACCGATCCAACATGGCAAAAGAGGTAGGCCCCGCCAGAGGCGGGGCCCACCCTGCGATCGGACGTCCCTCAACCGAGCTAGATGCTGTTGACAATATTGCTGAAGACGTTGCCGATGGCTGGGCCAAGCAGGGACAGGATCACGATCACGACGACGGCGACAAGAACGAGGATCAATGCGTACTCCACGAGACCCTGCCCGCTCTGGCGAATCCGTGCGAACATTGTTTCACCTCCCTTCTGGGTTTCCTAGCCTTCTCGCTTCGAGTTCAGTATATGCCGGGCGTACTCTCCCCATCTTGCCGAATCCTTGCGCAAGGCGTGCATACCCCGCCTGCCTTCGTTGGCCCGAGCCGCGCGCGTTCCCTGCCCCGCCCGATCCACTCAGAGGGTGTTGATGAGGTTGTTTCTGACGTTGCTCCAAATGTTTCCGACCGCAGGGCTCAGGACGTACAAAATCAAAATGACAACAGCGGCAACTAGCGCAAGAATTAATGCGTACTCCACGAGCCCTTGGGCCTTCATGGCAATTCGAATCAGCACGGAGAAGACCCCCCAGAATCCACCTGCCTAGGTCATGCTCTGGCCCTCCCGGATCCGATGATACCCCATACTATAGGATCGAAATCCGGAACCTCTCGTGCAAAACGGGTGCATTTGAGTGACCTGCGCGGGCCCCCCGTTCACTCCTCCAGCGGCACCTGCCATGCGGCTCGGGAGCCGTTCTCGGCGTCGCTTTGAAGGTCAAACGTCCCACGGAGCAGACTGATCCTCTCCTTCAGCGCGTTCAACTCGTAAGGATCGCCCTCCGCCTGGGGATCGACCCGCAGGGCCTTCCCATTCCATTCCGCGGAACAGCGGACGCGCTTGTCATCCAGATCCATGCTGACCTTAATTCGCGTGGCCCCGGAAACGTCCCGTGCGACCGCGACCAGATGCTGCACCGTCCGGAACAGGATGACCTCCTCATGGTTGGCAATTCGCCGTTCCGCTCCGGTGAAGATGAAGGAGATATCCAGCCCACTCTCTTCCCGCAGGTGGTCCAGATAGCGACGGCTGGTCGGTACGAGCCCCAGATCGTCGAGCATCATCGGACGGAGGTCGTAGATAAAATCTCGGATCTGTTGAACGACCCAAGTCGCCCGATCTTTGAGGGCGGTCAATTCCTCCTTGGCCTTCGCCGGATCACGGTCCATCAGGCGGGAAGCGATCTCGGCTTGAAGAATGAAGCTTGTGAGGACCTGCGCCGGCCCGTCGTGCATTTTTCTCGAAATGCGCTGGCGCTCCTCCTCCTGCGCCTCGACGAGGCGAATCAGGACCGGTTTGGCCGCCGGCGCGCTGGGAGCGGAATCCGGCTCCTTGCTGCGCAACACTTCCAGAACCCGGCCGATGGTCTTGCCGTATTCCTCATACAGGCTCATCTTGCTCTGGAGCCGTTCGAGCTCGCCCCCCATGTTGAACAAGCGTTGCTGCGTGTCCAGGGCGGTCTCATAGGTGGCCCGAATGTCCTCGCGAGGAACCGTTTCGAAAGCGGGTTGAAGCTGCTTGAGGCGCGCAGAAACCGCAGATTGCCGCTGGCGCAGCTTCTCCAACTCTCCGCGGTTCTGCTCGACGAGCATCTTGATTTCCTTGGCTTCGTTGCGTAACCTTACGGCCTCAGCAGAAAGATCGGAGATCAACGCCTCCAGGACCGTCCCGCCCTCCACCGGCGTGTTTGAGGTCATTTCCCTCTCCAGCCCGAGCCTTCCCTTGCCTGTCGGCATCCTCTCGACGAGCTGCGCCGCCGACAAGCCTCCCCGTCAACTGCTTCCCGGAGCACCTGTCGCCCCCTCGGTGTCCGCGAGTATAGCATCGGCCCCCCCGGGTCGCAAACGACGGGCCGGCGCGGCTCCCTTTCCGGAGAGTTTCCTCGCCACGGACCGCGCTGGCGGGAGCCAGAGGGGCAAGACCCTTCCCCGAAAGCCGGCAACCACAACCCGGGGAAATCCCCGCCGCTCGAGTCACCCTCAGGAACAGCCGTGGTGCCAGCGGAACACGGCCATGTTTTCCCCCCCCTGGCGGGGACTGTAGGTTCCTTGAGTCGTCCAAAGGGGAACGCACGACTGCGTCAAAGACGGGTAGAGCCCAGGGAAGGTAACCAGATAGTCTGTCCCCTGCCGGTCAAGATAGCTGCTCAGGGCCTGGGTGGTTCCGAACACGAGAGGCAGGTTGGGCTGGGTCAATCCTCCGAGGTCAACCAGCTTCCTCCCTCCAAAATAACCCAGGGCCCCGATGTCATGGGCCGCGACAACCGCTCCGGGGGGAGTGTTGGCCGCAACCCACTTTGAGGCTCGAACCATTTCCGTTTCAATCACGCCCACATCCTGGACATAGGCCTGGGCACCCAGAACAAAGAAGGACAGCGTGACCGCCGCGACGCTCCCCAACCACGCCCTGGACACGATCCACCCCCACCGCCCGAGAGCGGTGTTCCTCCAAATTCGCAACAGCCCAAAGGCGGAATAGCACACGAGCACAGGAAGCACTGGCATCAGGTAGCGACCGTGCTGGTAGGTTGCTGGCAGGCGCAGGGTATAGAGCAGGAGATGGGCAGCAGCCCACCCGAGCGGAAAAAGCAGTTCCCAACGGCGAGCCCGCCAAAGGAAAGCAACGGCCAGCAGTACGCCGGGCCAAAGGACAGCTAAGGGACCCGCCAGCAGCGCGGCCGCCTCAGGCACAATTCGCGAAAGGAACCCGCCCACCAGGAGGGAGTTGTACTCCTCCTGCTTGGCATAAAAGGTGTTGGGCCAGAGGTGACCCGAAAGCGCCATATTGAATCGGAAGTAGCCCAGGATCGGAAGCGCCGCCAGGAGCGACAAGTAGGCCACCGCGACCAGGCCTCGTGGCTTGGGCAACTCGTGGATTTCAGCCGAAAGGATCATGAAGGGCACCGCCACAACGGCTTCGGGGCGAATCCAGATTCCCAGCCCAAAGAAGAGACCCAGCAGCCCACGAAACCCAAGGAGGGCCAGCTGCGAGCCATGGGAGGAAACCCTTTCGACCGCCGCTAGGCGGGTGCTCAGCAGGAATCCCGACAGCAACCAAAAGGTTAGCAGCGGAATCTCCATGCCCGAGACGGCAGCCCAAATCAAGTGCCATTCGGTCAAGCTGAGGGCGGCCGCGAGCACTCCAACCCGTGGATCAAACGCCTCGGCCCAACGATAAGCTAATAGCCCGGTCAGGCCGAAGAAGAAGATCCCCAGCGCGAAAGTCCAAGGAATGGGGCCGGCTCCGATCCAACGGCCGAAGGCAATCAGCAGGGTCCACAAGGGAGAAGTGGACCCCGCCGAGGGCACGCCCGGCTCGAACGACCACGTCCCGGTGGCAACCAGGTTCCGCGCGTATGTCTGGTGAATCCAGGCATCGTCCAGCGGAAACCCGAGCAGCCCGGCGCGCCAGCAAACGGCCAGATAGACCGCCGGTCCCAGCACGGCGAGCAGCAATCCGATCCCGAGCAGCCGCTTGGAGTGTCTCATGGAGAGGGAAGGATTCGATAGATCTTCAACGGCTCGCCCTGAGGTCCGCCTTGGAACTCGGCCTCCTCAATCAGACGGGCCCCTCTGCGGGTGCCCATGAAAATGGGGACCAATCCGGGTGGAGCGTTGGCATCCAGGAGAAGGTAGCCGACTTGGTACCGATCGGCCACTGCCAGAACTGTGGCCTCATCTCCGTCCGGAACCACGACCGAAGACAATCCCGTGCGATAGTAGAAACAGGGGGGATTGTTCACCATGACCCTCGAGGCTGCGGGGGCATGCTGCTTGAGCCAATTCCCCGCCGTGGAGTAGTCATCATCCTGATGAGACCAAGCGGGCGACCCGGGCGTCGTCCCAACGACGCTCTTTTGAAAAACTACACCGGTCGTAACAGCCGCAACCAGGACCGCAATGATGGAGAAACTGAGGCGCGCACGGGGAACATTCCAGCGGCGCCTCGCCCCGATCCACGTCACCGCTCGATCGACGCCCAGTGAGGCCCCCAAGGCGAAGGTCGGCAAGAGGGCCGCACCGGAATGAAGGTAGCCCCCGCGAGATCCGGACCACGGGAAGAGGACCGTCATGGCGGCGAAAAGAATGGCGCCGTAGAGCACGGCCCAGCGGACCACCGCTCGGTCCCTGAGTTGGATCAGGCCGATGACCACGAACGGGAACAAGACAATCCACCCTTGAGTGAAAATGAGGGTCTGGAGATTCCAGCCCAGCGCCTGCCATCTCGCCAGCAGGATGGACACGACACCACTCGAGAAGAATCTGGCCGGGGTGAGAGCTGACCCCGGAAAGTGAAACAGGTCGTCGTAGCGGACCAACCAAAGGGTCCGAAACCCCGAAGGGGGGAACAGGCTCCCGAAGAAAGTCAGGTTTCTCCAATACCAAAAGGCTGTCACGACTATGTAGCCGACCAAGACCAAGCCGACTCGTCCGGCGGCGGAGCCCAGCTCACGACGCAGCACCACCGGTCGCCCGTTTCCCCCATCCGCCGGCTGGAGCCGATTCCTCGTCCCTTCAGCCTTCCTCCAGGCGAGCGCGGCGGCGGCCAAGGCCATCCCGACCAGCAGGAGACCATCCGCCCGCGCCAGGTGGGCCAAACCCGCCAGAACCCCGAGCAGCAGAAGGAGCAGAGGTCTGCGGGTCCTCGCGGCTTCGACCAGGGCGGGGAAAAAGATAGCCCCGAGCAACGCGTACGGCGCGACGGAGTCCGTGTCGGAAAGATAGATCGCATAGAAGCAAGGGAAGGCGGCCAAAAAACCAGCGACGACAGAGACCCGCCGATTCCGAGTGATACGCCACGACATCAGTGCCGTGCTCAGAGGCAGCAGGGCGCCGATCAGCCAGAACGGAAGCTGAGCGCCCCGGAACCCTTTGGAAAAAAGGAGGCTTCCGAGCGCGGCGATCAGGGAAGGCAGAGGCATCCAGTAGGTGTGGCTGGGATGGGGAACCCCTTGGGGGTCATCCAGGTAGTTCCACAGGTAGGGGTCTTGCAGCCCGGCCCCGCTCGCAAGGGATTGACCCGCGTTGTAGGAATAGCAGGCATCCATGTAGCCCGGCTGCTGGACAAAGAAAGCCTCCACCCCCACGACCAGAAGACCAACCACGAGGAGTATCCCAACCCACTTGAGCCCCAGGTTGGGGAGCGTGGCGGAATTCACGCCGAGGACCCCTGCTTCCAGGCGGTGCCCCATGGGCCGCCAAGCAGAGGGGCAAAACAAATCCGTGGGCCACCACCCCGACTGGCCGTCGCGTTCATGATGGGCGCCGGAGAAGGATCGAGGTCGAATCCTGATAGAGGGTCGTCCAGCCCATCCCTTCCGCGACGGGAACGATGGGCTGGTTCGGTTCGACGAGCATCATTGTGACTCCCCACCGATCGAGTATCTTTTGCCAGCCCGGGGCGGCGTCGGTGACGCTCAGGTAGTCCGTCAGAAAACTATCGCCGTAGAGATCGGTGCGTCCATCCACAAAGACCGGATAGCTGGGGAGAGCCCAAATCAGGTAGCCCCCCCAGTTGTAGGAGTTGAAGACCCGGCCCAATCCGGGTCGAGTGGACAGGTATCTGACGGCGCCCACAGGCGCCTGCACAGCGACTTCGCTCTGGTTCACCGCAGGCTGTGCCGAATAATAGAACTTAGCTGCAGCCGCTGTCAGCGCCAACACGAGAAGGGCCCAGTTGACAAGCCCAGGGCTCCACTGCAGGGGACCTCGCTTGCCCCACTGCGGGAAACGCTTTTCCAAAAGCGCTTGCCCGTGGCGAACGATCACCGCTGGCGCCACCAGGGAGAACAGAGCCACATTTCTCCCGGCAAGAAACCCCATGTAGCCGAAGGTCACGACCAGGAGGAACTCGTCCGCCCGCATTTGTATTCCCGAAAATCCCAGGGCCGCCAGAGTAAGAAAAATAAGCCACAGAAAAGGCTGGGCCTCTTTGAGATGAAAATTCGGCGACTGCCACTCCTGGATGAAGTCCTGGAGAACCTTCATGGAGACCGTCTTGAAAGGGTAGAACAGCATCTCGTAACCGAACGGGTTCAGGCCAACGGCGATCACGCAGGCCACAGTGATGCCTGCCAGCCAGGCGAGTTTTCTGCTTCGGACGGCTCTCCGCTCACGGGGAGTCGTGATGACCTCCCAGGCCTCGGCCAGAAAGAAGAGGCCGAGGAGAATGAACCCGACGGCGAAACCCCCATGCAGGTTGACCCAGAGGGCCGTGAGCGGAGGCAGAATCCAAAGCCGGTTCAGAGAATTGTCATGGTATTCCAGAAGAATCCAAAGAAAGGCGCCCGTCAAGGCAAACGACAGAAGCTGGGGCCGGGCGGACCAATAGACCCCCGAGGCGACCGCCGCCAGGATGAGGACGAATGCGACAAGGAAATGGTCTCCGCGCAGGCTTAAGAAGACAAAGAAGAACGCCAAAGTCACGAGCGCGGCTGTATAAAGATTGAGCGCCCCAAAGCTCCCAAGCTCGAACAAGCCAAAAAGCAGAACTTCCGCCAGCCATCCCGGATAGTGCCAGGCGGCACCCGCCCGAGTGTACGAAAAAACGTCTTCCCGGAGAATGGCCCCATGCTGCACAATCCATTGTCCTGCCCGCAAATGCCACCACGTGTCCGGGTCGATCGAAACCCGGCTGGCCATGGCGAAGATCGCAACAAAGGTCAGGACAATGACCAGTCTGCGTGTGGTCAAAGGGACGCTCCTAGGAAAGCCAAGGGAGATCCGGAGGGAGTGAAAAAACGGCCCAGACGAACCGGGCCTCTGGGAGAAATGCAAAGCCGGAGCGGACCAGCAAGTCCGGAATCAGATTTTCTCCAACGCCTTACCGTAGGCCTCGTAAGCTCTCTGCAGCCGGCCCAACCGGCTACTGGCATCCCCTAGGAGTTGCCAAAGACCGGAGGAGTCCGGAAAATCGCCCACGGCTTTCTCAAGATCATCAGCCATCTCTTCCACACAGCGCCCGGATTCGAGCAGCTTCTGATAGGCGGCGGCAGCCTCCTGCTCGCGCGATTCCTCCAGGCACTTGCGGCCTTGAGCGAGCAGCAGTGCAGCGTCCTCTTGGGTCATCCTCCGGGGCTTTTGTCTGGGGACAACAGGAGCCTTGCTCGCGGCGGCCCGCGACGGTTCTTTGCGACGGGGCTGGACTTTCTCCACAGGAGGGACAACGGCCGGTTCCACTACCGGGACCCATTGCGGTCGCTCGGGCGCACTCGCCACTTCTTCCTCGCCCACTGTCGACATGAACGGACCTGGCGCGGGCGGTGGGGTGGGCTTCTCTCCGGCAATAGGCGTGAGCGCGGGTTCATGCACCGACCCTGCCACTGGCACAGAGCGGACCGAGGAGACCTCCAATTTGGAGGATGGAACGCCTTGTTCCTCAGCTGGAGCTTGGGGCATCTGAGGCGAAGCCTCCGCGGGGTGGGAAGGTGGAGCCGCCTGGGCTGGGAGGACCGAGGTAACTTCAGTCTTCGCCAGGTCCAGTGCTGTGCGCAGCCAATCCGGAGGTGCCTGCTCGCCTGCCTTTTCAACCCTTGGACGGCTCTCAGGCAACGCTGGGCCCGCCTGGGGTGCCGGCTCTGACATTTCCATTTCCGGCTGGTTCGGCTCGGCCCCGGCCTCCACCGCCGGTCTCAGCCATTCTGGCAGGTCCTCCGCTTCGGCCCTCGGCCCGAGTTTCTCCTCGGTTGGCGGGTGTGGTCCCAATCTCTCCCCCAACCACTTGGAAATGGTGTCGCTGGCGCCGGGTTGTCGTGACTCGAGCCACGAAGGCAGTTCCCCCGTGCCCATCTCCACTTCCGCTGGAGTCTCCTCCTCTGGGACCGAAGAGGCCTCCGTGGCAATCCTCTTGAGCCAATCGGGGATTTCCCCTTGGGAGGTGGACGTTTCCTCCCCGCTCGAGGCGGGCTGGGCTGGCGGAGCCGACGTTGAAGCAAGCCATTCCGGGAGCTCGGCCTCTTTCTCTTTGGACGGTTCCCCCGCCGGACCAGGAGTGACCTCCGACTTGGCCAAATCTGGGAACCCAAGGGGCTTCCCCCCTCCCTGGCTGGCCTCCATGCGCAACCAATCGGGCAGCGAGCTTTCGCCGGCAACACTTTCCGGACTGGCTATTTCCGGCTGGAGCCATTCGGGGAGCTCCGTCGCTGGAACCGCCGGGGCCACCTCAGCGCTTGGGCCGGCTGACCCTGACTCCGGCGGTTGGGCCGAAGCCGAGAGCCGGGAGGCTTCCGACTCCGCCAGCTTCAGCCAGGATGGGGGCTGACCCGGAGAAGAGGGCGGTTCCTCCTCGGCGGGGACCAAGTTCCCCTCCTGAGATTCCCGTCCCGCCTCGCCAGCGGCGAGGCCTGGAGCCTCCCTCATTTCTGTCTCGAGCCATTCCGGAAGCTTCCCGCCGGTGTCGGATTCGCCCGCAGCGGCCAGATCAAAGGGGGATACGATCTGCTCAGACCCGCCCTGCGAGAGCCAATCCAAGCTGCCCTCTGCCGTGGGCGCTGCCCCCTCGCCCGCGCCCTCGGAGGAAATCTCGGGGTACTCCTCCGTCGTTTGGCCCGGTTGCGCCGCCTCGCCCTTTAGCCACTCGGGCAAGGCTTCGGCATGCTCCGCTGGCTGCGCTGGCTCTCCTTCCGGCTTGAGCCACTCAGGCAAGCCCTCCCCGGCTCGAGCCAGGCTCTCTTCGCCTCCAACCGCCTTCAACCATTCGGCAAAGTCCCCTGTCGGCTCTTCCTTTGGCGGCTTCGGGGGGCTCAGCCAATCGTCGGGCGTTGGGGGAGCCGGAGGCGTTCCTTCCGGAGTGGGACCACCCTTCAACCAGTCGGGGAGTTCCTGCCCCGTTCGCGCAAGGGCGGCTTCGGGTTCCTCGGGTTCCAGAAGCTTCTCGGCTTGAATACCGGAAGTGTCCGGAATCTCCGAGGCGGCTTCCCCAAGCCAATCCGGCGCGTGAAAGGGGCTCTCTTCGGCTTCCGCCCCAAAAGGACTCGCCGGCTCCAACGGCAAAGATTTGCTCGGCTCCAGCCATTCTGGAATCTCGACCTTCCCGGCGTCCTCCTTCTTGAGGCCAAGGCCCTCGGCCCAGCCTGGAGGCGGGCCCTTCTGTTCCTCAAGCGGAGGGGTCCAGGAAAGGCGATCCAGCAAGACAGCCTCGGCCGGAACGTCCGGCATCCTTCCATCCTCCGTGGGCGGGCGCACCCCGACATATGGGTCAAGGGTGGCCAGGCGGCGGAAGACGTCTTGCGCTTCCTGCTTTCGTCCCATCTTCCAAAGGATTCGAGCAAGGATTTGGTTCGCCTCGAGGCAGTAGGGAAGCTTGTCCAGCAGCCGGTTGCACACCTCGGCGGCCTCAGCGGACTTTCCCATCTTCCAATAAGCATTGGCAAGAACCACCAAGAGGTCAGGGCGCTCGGGATCTTCGCCAAGGGCGGCATTCACCTCCACAGCCGCCTGCGCATCGAGTCCCCCCTTCAAATACATGCGGGCCAAGGAGGCTCGCGTCATGCGTAACCGTGATGGCTCGACGCCATCCCGCCGACCTCGCAATCGCCGCACTTCCTGCTGGACGGTCGGGTTAGATGGATTGACCTCAAATGCCCGCTCCATATGCCATATGGCTCCATCCAGATTCCCGGCATCCTCCGCCATAATGGCCATGGCAACATGGGAAAGGAAATCGTCGGGGATAGCCGACAGAACGCGTTGAAAGACATCCGCGGCCTCAGCGTGCCGGCCCTGCTCAAGATAGGCCTTGCCCAGGAGACGGTAGGTTTCTACGTGCTTGGGGAATCGACCGAGGACATTCTGACAATGGGCGACGGCCTCGTCAAAGTGCCCATGATCGATCATGTCCTGTATTTCTTGCTGATAGGCGCGCAACGATATCTCGGCCATCGCCAGTCCTCATTAAAGTATGCACCATCTCAACCGAAACTGCAACTGCTGAGGAAAGATTGAGTCCAAGTTCACAATCGGTGAAGGCGGCGGACTCTCTCGATCTGGGCACTCACATCCTGTGGCGGCGTGCGCGCGGGGCCGTACGGGTCCGGCGGACAGGGCTCGTCCGCGAGTGCGCTCAAAGCGGAAAGGCAATTGGAGGCCAGGGCGAGCGGGTCATATCCTCCCTCAAGGACGAAGAGAATCCGCCCGTCGCAGAGTTCTTCGGCCAGAGCGACCAGACGTCGACTGAGATCATAGAAGCCCTGGCTGGTCACAGCCATCGAGGTCAAAGGATCGCTCCAGTGGGCGTCGAATCCGGCAGAGACGAAAAGCATCTCCGGTCGGAACGCCCGCCCCAGCGGCATGATGAGCTGCTCCTGAGCGAGATCCAAGGCCTCATCCCCGGCATAGGCAGGAAAGGGGACATTGACGATCCGCCCGCGCGCGTGGGGCGCCTCATCCTCGAATCCGCTCCCGGGATAGATTCCCCCCTGGTGGGTCGAGAAGTAGGCCACCCTGGGCTCTGTCCAGAATGCATGCTCCGTGCCATTCCCGTGATGAGCATCAAAATCTACAACCAGAGCCGATGAGATTCCTGTTGCCAACGCATCGCGAATGGCAATCGCCACGTTGTTGAAGAGGCAAAAGCCCATCGGGCGGTCGGGCTCTGCATGATGACCCGGCGGGCGAATCAGTGCAAATCCCCTTCGGGCTTCCCCATGAAGGATCGCTCCGGAGCAGGCCAGCGTTCCGCCGGCGGCCATGAGCGCAGAGTGAAAAGACCCTCTGGACACATAGGTCGGGGCCCCATCGACGATCGCCGGAGCCCGCCGGCATGCGTCCTTTAACCCCGCAAGCATCTCGTCGCTGTGAACGGCCCGGACTAAATCCAGCGAGGCTTCCTCGGGTTCAATCCAGTCTATCTTGGAAGCGACCGGTGAGGTGCGAAGGCCATCAAAGAAGCGAAAACGTTCCGGCGTTTCGGGGTGATCCGGATCTCGGTGCTCGGGCGAAGGCACGAGGCTACAGGCAATGGTCATCGGTTGATTCGCAGGCCAAGAATTCGGCACCTCATCGAATTATACAGTTAGTCGCTCAGACAGTCTCTCTTGCCCACCCCTCGAGGGCCAGCGGAACGAGGCCACGAGCAAGCTCTGGATCACAGAACCCGGGAGATGGGGCCTCGGGAAATCCCGACCCTGGAGCGAGCGTGTTGCTCGCCAGTCTTTGCCGGAACAACCAGGCAACACGGATCCAGGATCCGGCAAGGTTTCGGAGGATAGCCCGACTCCCGGCGGGATGCCAGGGTTCGGTGGAAAATAACCGTCCGCACTCCCCAACCTTGCTGGCGCAACCCCGGCTTCCAATGGGCCCCACAGAGGAAACGACCCGGGTATCCTCCCGGGCCGTTGCTTTGATCCCGCCCAACTGGATCCGGCTTTCAGCTCGCTTCGACTCCGATTTCGGGGGAGGGTTTCTTGCTTTGCCAGACCGACCAAACCAGCACCGCAACCAGGACCACCACCACGACCCAGCCGCCGATCCCCAGGTGGCGGTACTGCACAATGATGGGGGCAATGATCACCGACACCAGGTTCACCACCTTGATCATCGGATTGAGCGCCGGACCTGCAGTGTCCTTCAGAGGGTCCCCCACCGTGTCCCCAACCACCGCCGCCTTGTGACGCTCCGACCCCTTCCCAAGATTGTGCGCCGGATCCGAAGTCTCGTCTTCGATCAGCTTCTTGGCGTTATCCCACGCCCCGCCCGCATTGGCCATGAACACCGCCAGCAGCTGCCCGGACAGAATCACCCCCGCCAGAAATCCCCCCAAGGCCTCCACCTGCAGCAGCAGACCCACCACGATCGGCGTGACCACACCCAGCAGCCCCAGGCTGATCAGCTCCTTTTGAGCCGCCAGCGTCGCAATGGCCACCGGCTTCCGATAGTCCGGCTTCACCCGGCCCTCCAGAACCCCGCCCCGGAACTGCCTCCGCACTTCCTCCACGATCAGGGAGGCCGC
>Ga0187865_1000662_pt1 | contig 45989 bp, 33 predicted proteins | sample June2016WEW_11_1_2_FD_132989 | JGI IMG/M metagenome (GOLD analysis project Ga0187865, IMG submission 132989) | Peatland microbial communities from SPRUCE experiment site at the Marcell Experimental Forest, Minnesota, USA - June2016WEW_11_100 | ecosystem: Environmental > Terrestrial > Soil >...
CGAAGGGTGAGGGCTGCGTTGAAATCCGGTCCGGGCCGATTGATCAGGACGGGCTGGCGGTAAGCGAGCATGGCGAGAACCACCAAGCGGTTTAACGGCGACCACACGGCGCTCTCCACCATGGTTCCTGCGGCGCTATTCAGGACCGCCGACTGAATAGCCGGCTCGACGGCGTTCAGCACGCTGCCGACGAGACCGCCGAAGGAGTAGCCAACATAGAAGATGAGGTTGCGGGACAGGTCCACGGTTCCGTCGCCGTTTAAGTCTATTCCGGCCTGAATGGCGCGGATCAATTGCATGTTGTCGAGCGCGGTCTGACGGATGCAGTCGCGCATGCCGACAACCTGCGATCCGGCCACCATCACGCATCCTTCATAGGGGTCGATTGTGCCGTTGCCGTCGATATCCACGCCGCGTCCGGGCCGCGGCACCGACGTCACGCTGCCGGTCTTATCGGTGACGAGCATGGTGGTGGCCGCCCCATATCCGTTGCCGAAGTTGGTAATCGAAATGGTGGCGAAGCCGCGCGCCGCCATGGCGGAAGCCAGCCTGGCACCATTGAAGCCATCTCCGGGCATACCCATGCCGAAGACCACGACCGGATATCCGTCCGGAGGCGGAGGCGCCGCGGGAAGAAATGCGTTAAAGGCAACCTGCTGGGTGACCGGCGGCAGGGGGACATCCGCCAGGGTGGGCGTCGGCGGGATTACCAGTAGCTGGTTCAGGAACAGCGGAGACTGAATGGAACCGAACGCAATCTGGCCAACCCCCGCCAGCAACTCGGGCCCAGGCACGGCGAGGTCCTGGAACTTGGAACTGCCGACGTCGGCGTGGAGCGTGATCTTGGAGATATTGGAAACCGGGAATACGGCCCGCGGCGTGGCCATCGCCAAACCTGGGTTGCTGGTCTGGATGGCCGCGCGCGCCTTTTCCATCCAGATGGTGGCGCTCAGCGTAGTGAACACCGAAGCGGCGACGATGTCCTGAGGCGCCAGGCGCGGCCCCGCCCGGCCCACTGCCATCGCGACCTGGTCGCAATACGCGCCCGGCTGTTGCAGGCAGGTGAGAAAGGCCGCATCGGTTTCCACGGGGTCGCCCTTGAGGTCTTTCACCGCCGAGGTGACGAGAAGGGCATAACGCCGGTGTTGGGCGAGAAGCTGGTCCGGTTCGGCATAGGCGGTGTTGGTGGCCGGATCATACTCGATTTTGTTGATGGGTGTGATAGTGCCGAACGGCTGCTGGCCCTGCTCTTCGGTGGTGAGCAGGTTGAGCCAGTAGATGAAGACGCCGTCTTTCAGGGTGTCGGGGTTCACGGCCGCGGAAAACCGCACGCGGAGACGCGGCTCCAGACTGAAGCCATCCAGTTGGTTGACGATGGCGAGCTCCGCACAGGTGCTGGGCTCTTTGGAGCAGTCGGGCATGGGCAGGTTGATGCGCAGGCCGGTTTTCTGACCGGAATCGGCTACGGTTAGCGCGTCGGAGGGAAAGGGACCGACGGCGGGCGAAGTGGGGTCGAAGCGGACCTTGACCCCGGCTGCCTGGACGGCGGAGGCCGCCAGGAGCGCGGTTAGGGACAGTTGAAGCAGGTAGTAACGGCAGGCCATTTTGGAACTCCTCGGCGGAAGCTTAACGGCTGCGCGCGGCCGGTGAAAGCGGCAACATGCGACACTCCGTCCGTGCCGCGCGTTGCCGCATGTTGACGCCGGGTGTAGAATCGCTCCGTGAGATCTGCATCTCCTAGGAAGGCTGGACCGGTCCCCGTGGCCAAGGACCGGCTGGATTGCTGGAAGGAAATCGCCAGTTACCTGAAGCGCGACGTGCGCACGGTGCAGCGTTGGGAACGCGACTTCGGGCTGCCAGTGCAGAGGCTTCCAGGAGGCCCGAAGGCGGGCGTCTTCGCCATGCGGGCGGAGTTGGACCGGTGGCTGAAAAGCAATCCGGAATCCCGCGGCGGGCATGCTGCCGGGTCCGCCCCACGACGCCGGCGCATCCTCTGGGCCGTGTGCGGCGCGTGCGGGCTCATACTCCTGGCTGTGTTGGCATACGGTTTTGCCGTGGCGCACAATCCGCAAATGCTGATTCTTCAGAACTCGCAGTTCACGCCGTTTGCCACCTCGTCTGCGGTCCAGATCTGCGCGGCCTGGTCGCCGGACGGCAAGAGCATCGCGTTTATCGGCAGGGCGTCGGGATTCCCGCAACTGTTCGTCCAAGGGATCGACAGCTCGAGTCCGGCCGCGATCACGGGGCCGGAGGTCACCTTGATCGGTGGCGCAGATCCGGTCTGGTGCCGGGCACCCTTCTGGAGTCCGGATTCCCAGTGGCTATACTTCTTCGGGGCGTCGAGCGGCAAAGCTGGGATCCTCCGCGTGTCGGCGGGCGGTGGACAGGCGGCTTCCATCCAGGCGGGGGCCGTGGCGGGGACCATCTCCCCGGATGGGAAGACTCTGGTGTTCCTGGCGCAGTCGCCGGAGGACCGGAAACTGAGAGTCTGGACGGCCAGCCCTCCCGAGGGCCAACGCCGGCTGTACGAACCGGTCCCAATTGAAGCCAGCTCATTCAGCAATATTCCCTTGCTCGCCTTTGCTCCCGATGGGAAGAAGATTCTCTCGATGCTCACGGTCAAGCCCGACACCGCCTACCGGCTTCTGCCGTGGCCGCCGGGTCCCAGCCGTCGGATCTTCGCGAAAGCCGAACGTGCGGTCGGGGCTCCGGGCCTCGCGTGGATGCCGGATTCGCGGCACTTGGTGTTTTCGGCGGAAACGCTGCTAGGCATGGCGGACGCTCAGAGCGGCCGCTACTGGCCCATCGCCATCCAGCACCAGCCGATGCGGAATCCCACGGTTTCACCGGACGGTTCGCGAGTGGCCTACCAATCCGGGCTGTCTCATGCCGACGTGATCGCGGTTCTGTTGGACGGAGGTCCCATCCGGACACTGCTGGGAAGCATGCGGACCGAGCAGGAGCCGGCGGCTTCGCCGGTTGCGCCGCAGGTAGTCTACGTGACCGACAAGCGGAGTCGGTCGGCGGAGATCTGGATCAAAGACTTGGCGCAAGGCTGGGACCGCCCGCTGGTATCCCCGCGCGATGTGCGCGTGCGGGGGGAAGAAGCGCAGTTGCTGCTGGCGCCGGTGTTCTCTCCCGATGGCCGCCGGGTCGCTTTCACGGCGATCTCGCCAGCGGGTTCGGCCATCTTCACGGTCCCTGCCGCTGGAGGCTCGCCGGTTCGCGCGAGGGGAGGCGCCGAGATGTGGGAGACTGCTCCGACGTGGTCCCCCGACGGTGAGTGGCTGGCATTTCGGAGTCTCTCGGGGGGCCAAGGACGCCTTGTCAAAGTGCGCTTGGGCAGTGCCGGCCCGGTGGAAGAGATTGCCGCAGGTTGTATGGGGAACGTCATGCCCGAATGGTCGCCGACTGGCGAGTGGATCGCCTTTTTGGGTGCAGGTTGCCAGACCATTCTGGTTAGTCCCGATGGAAAGACCACGCGTCCGCTCGGCGGTAGCGGTGTGGTGGCTTGGGCGCGCGATGGCAAAACGCTGTATCGCGTGGACCCGGATAGGCACGCACTGATCGCGGTCGATATCGCGACGGGCACCGGGCGCGTACTGCGCGACGTGGGCGATTTGATTCCTTATTCCGGACCGCAGCCGGGACTGCGCGCGTCGCTGACGAGCGACGGCAGCAGCATCGTTTATTCCGTGCTGCGTCCGCGGGAGGAGATCTGGGTCATGGAAAACGTCCGCATTCAAGAGCCGTGGTACGCGTGGCTGCTGCCCCTGGGGCGGCGGTAGGGGGGTGGGGCAGCCAATCCTGGCTGCAGCCGGCTTTCAGCCGGCGACTGCGGGGATCGGATACTCTCACATCCCGCGCAAGAGCCGCCTGAAAGGCGGCTGCAGGCAAGATTGCCTGCCCCACAGCGCGCACTCACGGCCAGAACTTCAGGTACGGCTTGTTCTCGATCAAACGCAAGAGGTATAGCGCCACTTCCCGCGCATGATAATCGCCCCACATCGAAGACTCCGCCGCGGGCACGCGTCCCCCTTCGGGAACGGCGTCCCACCCGTTGGGCCGGTGATAGATGGAGTGCAGGATGAGCCCCTGGTGCTGGCCGCCGGTGCTCAGGTAGGGCTCGTCGAAAAGCGTGTTGCAGACCGCAAGACCCGCTTGCCAGTACCGGTCATCGTGGAGACGGTGGCCTAGCCGCAACAGCCCCTGTGCGGCAATCGCGGCGGCCGAGCTGTCAACCGGCTCGTACGCATTGAACGGGTCCGCCGGCTTGGCGCGCCAGTCGCCCAACTGCGCGAGGCCGGGCGCGCCCGTGTCCCAATAAGGAATGCCATCGGGCGGGGTATTTTCGATGTAGAAATCGCAGGTGGCGCGGGCGGCCTTCTCGAACACTCCCAGAACCGCATGTTGATCGGGCAGCGTGTCCAGAAACTCCAGTTGCTCGGCGAAACCGCACATGGCCCAGGCCAGGCCGCGCGTCCAGGTGCTGAAGGGCGAGTAGCCCTGCTGCGAATTGGGGCACCGGTAATGGCCGTCGTTGACGTTGAAGATGCTCTCGTGCGCCACCCTGCCGCGGACGTCATAGGCGTCGCGGCCCTCGCCGTAATAGACGGCGTACCGGGCCGTGGCGCGCGCGTGCTCGATCAGCCGATCGAGCAGCGAAATCCTGCGATCGCCCTCGCCCATCAGCGCGTGGCCAAGCAGGTGGCCGACCGCCAACGCGCGTAGCGTGCGGATGGTATCGACGAACAGCGAGTGCGGCCCGTTGAAGGAATAGATGTAGCCGCCGCCATCGGCGGTCCGCGACCAGCGGGCGGCCTGCACCGCGCCGGAGCATTCGAGCGCCAGCTCGTTATAGCGGCGTTCCCAGTGGTTTTCCCCGATGCGCCCCTCGGCCATCAGGCGGAGCAGGTTTCCGTAGGTGCTGACATTGTTGAAGCCGTGGTCGTGAACGCCCGTGTGGGTGAGGTGCGGCGCCATGAGCGAGACGGTTCGATCGCGGCCGATTTCGAGGAACTCCCGCTCGCCGGTGGCGTCGAACTGGAGAATGGCCGCGCCAAACTGGAAGCCCTGCGTCCACTCGGTCCAGCCACGGCTGGTGTACTGCCCGTGAACGGTGAAGACCGGCGCGCCCCGGGCGGGATCCCAGGATTTTTCGAGGGAGCGGATCTTAGCGGCGGAGAGTTCGAAGAGCCGGCGCAGCTTGGGCGCCAGCGCCGCCGGCGTGAGGTCGGATCGCAAGTGGACCATTCATAGCAATCTTAACCTCTCTCTCCAGAAACCACGGGATTGAGTGAGAATCTTCCGGTCCGAACCGCACTACCACGGGGAGAAGGCCTGCCGCGCTAACCTGCAACCACGGCGGGTCATCCTGCTCCAAAGGAGCCTACGGCAATGATAAGTGAAGGTTACGAGCGTTTCCCGCTTTCGGCGGCTGGTCTGGCGCTGGCGTTGGTCGTCTCGGCCGCGCTAGTCCATGCGCAGTCCAGCATCCCGGTCCAGGACCTGCCCAATATGGGCCAGCAGATTACGCCGCTGGCGCCCCAGGGTTCCCGGTTCGATATGCTGAACCCCGATCTGCCCGACCGGCCAGACTGGCTGGCCAGCCAGGCGGCCACCTCCGTGGTGAGTCCGGATCGCAAGACCATGCTGGTTCTGACCAGCGGGTTCAACCGCGTCTACTCGCTGGGCGTCCCGGCGCCGCCGTACCCATGGTACACGCCGGACTCGAACGAGTACGTGTTCATCTACGACATTTCCAAGCAGGCGCCGGTCAAGACGCAAGTGGTGCAGATCGCCAATAGCTACCACGGGATTGTCTTCGATCCATCCGGCACGGCGTTCTACGTGGCCGGCGGCCCTAGCGACAATGTCCATATCTTTACCCGGAGCGCCGGCGGAACCTGGGGGGAGGCGCAAGGTTCGGCGCTGGCCTTGGGCCACAATGGTCTGGGCATTGGCCTTAACTTGACGCCTAACGGCGCCGTCGCCATAAACAGCCAGGTGGGCGTGAGTCCTTGCGCCGCCGGCGTGGCCGTCTCGATCGATGGCCAGACGCTGGTGGTGGCAAATTACTACAACGACTCGATCACGGTGTTCACCGGAGGCCTCGGTCACTGGTCGAAGCTATCGGAACTGGATCTGCGCCCCGGCAAGAGCGACCCCGCGATGTCGGGCATTGCGGGCGGCGAGTATCCATTCTGGGTGGTTGTGAAGGGTAACGGACCGGGCGCGACAGCGTATGTATCCAGCATTCGCGACCGCGAGATCGTGGTAGTGAAGCTGAGCGCGCCGCCGGCTGTCGCGGCCCGGATCCCAGTGAAGGGCCAACCCAACAAGATGACGCTGAACGCGGCCCAGACGCTTCTGTACGTCGCCGCGGACCAGTCGGATACGGTGGACGTAATCGACACCAGGACGAACGCGGTACTCGCGGCCATCCCGCTAATCGTGACCGCGCCGTCGATGCCTGCCTGGCTGGCGCAGTACAAGGGCGCGAACCCCAACAGCGTGACGCTCTCGCCGGATGAGCAGCAACTCTACGTTACCGATGGCAATCTGAATTGCGTCTCCGTGGTGGCGCTGGACGGAACCAATGGCGGCGGCCATGTAGTGGGTCTCATCCCGACCGGCTGGTACCCGAACTCAGCCAGCTTCAGCGGCGATGGCAACTCGGTGTACGTGGTCAATGCGAAGTCGCCCACGGGCGCGAATCCCGAGTGGTGCTATGGGGGCTACGGGCCGCCCAACTCGCCCAATTGCGAGCCGTCGAACGAGTATAATCCCCAGAAGACCAAAGCCGGCCTCCAGAGCTTCCCGCGCCCCAGTGCGGCGCAGCTCACGACGCTTACGGCGCAGGTAGCCGCGAACAACCGGTTCTCCAGCACCGAGAGCGACAACGACCTCGCGGTCATGGCGGCCGTGCGCCAGGGCATCCAGCACGTGATCTTCATCATCAAGGAAAACCGGACTTACGACCAGATTCTGGGTGACCTGAAAGACGCCGCCGGCAACCCGATTGGCAATGGCGATCCCACCTTGACTGAGTTTGGAGAGGCGATCACGCCGAATCACCATAGTCTGGCGCGAACCTTCGTCACTCTGGACAACTTCATGGACACCGCCGAAGTCAGCTATGACGGCTGGCTGTGGTCCACTTCGGCTCAAGCCCCCGACGTGGTGGAACACCAATTCCCGGTGGCCTACGCGGCGCGCGGCCTCAGCCTGGACGGGGGTGTGAATCGCAATGTGAATGTTGCCCTTTTGCCCCCCGAGCGCCAACTCGCCAATCCCTTCACATCGGCCGATCCGGATGTGTTGCCGGGCCACACCGACACGGGTGCGCCGGACGGGCCGAACAATGAAGTGAATACCGGCTATTTGTGGAACGCCGCGCTGCGGGCGCATCTCACGGTTCGCAACTATGGTTTCTTCATCGACGGTACCCTCTATGGAACCGCCGTCTTGGCCATTCCCGTGCTGCGCGACCCGTTCTCGACCAATACCACCGTGGCCTACGCCGCGGATGTCGAGCTCGCCCCGTTCACCGATCCGTTCTTCCGCGGTTTCGACAACTCGCTTCCGGATTATTGGCGTTACAAAGAGTGGGCCCGGGACTTCGACGCCCGATACGCCGATGCCCATCACGCCGGGCGCAGCGTAGGGACTCTGCCTTCGTTGACCCTGGTTCGCTTCATGCACGATCACACGGGAAACTACGCGGTCGCGATTGACGGCGTGAATACGCCGGACCTGGAGGTAGCCGATAACGACTATGCGGTCGGCTTGTTGGTTCAGAAGATCGCCAACAGCCCCTACGCCAACAACACACTGATCTTTGCGATTGAAGACGACGCGCAGGATGGCGGCGACCACGTCGATTCGCACCGCAGCACCACGTACGTCGTGGGCCCCTACGTGAAACGGGGCGCGGTGGTCTCGACAAGGTACAACACGCTCGACCTCCTGCGCACGATCGAAGAGGTTCTGGGCCTCCCGCCGATGAACTGAACGACGCGCTCGCCAGGCCCATGGCCGACATCTTCAACAAGACGCCGAGCCCGTGGGGCTTCACAGCCGCTCCCTCGGCGATTCTCTACAATACGTCGCTGCCGCTGCCTCCCAAGCGGGCCGGCCTGACGGTGCCAAAACCGGCGCACAACGCGAAGTACTGGGCGCGGGTCACGAAGGGAATGGACTTCAGCACCGAAGATCGTCTCGATCCCAGGAACTTCAACCGCATTCTCTGGAAAGGGATGATGGGCAACAAACCATATCCCGCCGGGCTGGCCGGAATAGAGCCGAGCCAGGACCGCGAGGAACTCCTCGAGCGTGACCAGCGGTCACTGAAGCAGAAGGTGGCGCCGGCGTCGAAGACGGGCTCGGAGTGAGCTTTATGCGCATGAAATCGTTTCATCTTTTGGGATTGATTGCTCTGGCTGCCGCCACGCTCCACAGCCAACCGGCGAATGGAGCCGTCTATTGGTCCACTGTGCCGCCGGATTGCACCAGCCTGGCGGGAGAGTCGCCCGTGGCGATCGCCAATTCGTCGGGGAAGACGGTCGGCTATTCCTGCTATGTGAGCGGGACCTTCGTATGGCTCGCCGCGGGCGGGGGGTGGAGCAGCGCGATCCGCGTGGCTGCGCCCGCTTCGGCCGCCATCGGTGTCGACTATACGTTCTACGACGCGAGTGGGCACAACCTGAACCTAGACACCACCATTGGCAGCGGCTCGTCAACCACATCCGGCAACGATGTGAACTTTGCCTTGTCCCCCAATCAGCCCGCGGAAATCGGCCTGCTTGGCGCCACCAGCGACGCTCCGAGGTACGGCTCCACGGCGACCGGCTCGGTGTACGCGGTGTTCTACTGCCCCGACGCAACCACTTGCGGCAACGTGGTCCCGCAGTTGCTCTATTCGGCGCTGCCCGCCACTCCATGGGCGCTGAGCGTGCCGATCTCGTGGGACACCGAGCTGTGGACCCAGTGGTCGGCGGAGGGCATCGACGACGGCGGCCCGCATCGGGTGTCCCTGGTGATCTACAACGAAGACATAAACGCCACCAGCTACACGGTCCGGGTCTACGACAGTACGGGATCCCTTGCCGGGACGGGCACAACACCTTTGATTCCTCCTCTGCAACCGCTCGGCAACGGTTCCTTCGGGGAAGGAGGGACATATGGGGCACTGCTGTCGGACGTGATTTCGACGCGGTTGCCGGCGGGCGTCTTCAAGGTCCTGGTCGACGGCGGGTCGAAGTATTCCGCGGTCGAGGCGCTCCAGTTTAACGGGCTGTCCGCCACCGCCTTGCAGGTTGGCTATGACAGCGCGCCCGGTTCGGGTTCGAGGGCCGCGTCGGTCGAGCGAATGAATATCAGGAGCGCGCGCGTGGCGTCCACACTAAAGCAGGTGTGTAGCGCGCTGGAAAAGTAAAACCCGGTTTATTCGACCCGTTGCAGAATAACCGCGGTAGCGTCGAAATCGCCGCGCAGATTCAGGTTCAGGCCCGCCTTCATGAGGTAGGCGCCGCTCAGTTGGGGCGGCGCGTCCACCAGTTTCCCGTCAATCGACTCGACGCGGTAGACCGCGCGCTCGTCGAGACCACGCAGGCCAATCACGGGCGCCGCCGTGTTGTATTGCTGCGAGTGCCGGAAGGCGAACAGCACGGCCTGCCTGCCGTCGGACGACACGTATTGGTTGGCGGCGACATCGTTTCGCGGCGACAAGAGGCGATACAGGCTGCCGGTCTGAACCGTCGTCCGGATGCGCTTGTAGACCGCGATCATCTTCACCGCCATCTCTGAATCCTGCTCGGTCCAGTGGTTCAGGTTCGCCCCGATCCCCAGCGCGCCCTGCATGGCCACCAGGAACCGGAACGCCAGCGGAGTGCTTCGGCCATTCATGTTGGGAACGTCGGTCACCCACGCGGACATGATTTTCGGAGCATAGGCCTGGGTGAATCCCTCCTGAATGCGCAGGCGGTCGAAGGCTTCGGTGTTGTCGGAGGTCCAGACTTCCTCGACGCGCTGAAGAATGCCGAGGTCTATGCGCCCGCCGCCGCCCGAGCACGATTCGATTTCGAGCTGGGGATGCCGCGCGCGCAGGCGGTCGATGATCTCGTACAGGTTGCGGACGTACTCCACCCACAGCTTTCTCTGATCCGCCGGCGCCGCCTCCGGCCAGCCCGGTTCGGAAAAGGTCCGGTTCATGTCCCACTTGAAATAACGAATGTGGTTCTCGCCGGCGAGCTTGTCGAGCACCGTGAACAGGTGCTCTTTCACGTCGTTGCGCGCCAGGTTCAAAACCATCTGGTTGCGCAGCTCGCTGCGCGGCCGGCCCGGAAAGTTCATGACCCAATCGGGATGCTGGCGATACAGGTCGCTATCGGCGTTGACCATCTCCGGCTCGACCCACAGGCCGAAGTCCATGCCGAGGCCGTTCACGTGGTCGATGAGGCCTTTCAAGCCTTGTGGGAATTTTTTCGGATTTACGACCCAGTCGCCCAGGCCGGCGTGGTCGTCGTTGCGCGCGCCGAACCATCCGTCATCCATCACGAACAGCTCGACCCCCAGTTTGGCGGCCTTGTCCGCCAGTTCCGTCTGGCCGGCTTCGTTGACGTTGAAGGTGGTCGCCTCCCACGAGTTGTAGAGCACCGGACGCAGGCGGGATGCAGCGCCGCCGGGCAGAATCTGCTCCCGCTCGAAGCGGTGCAGGGTGCGCGAGGCGCCGCCGAAGCCGCTCTCGGAGAAGCCGGCGTAGAACTCAGGCGTCTCGAGCGTCTCGCCGGGCTTCAGCGGGTACGAGAAATCGAACGTGTTGAACCCGCCCGTGACGCGCACCTGCCGGTAGGGCGTCTGCTCGACGGTGATGCGCCAGTTCCCGCTCCACCCCAGCGCGCCGAACCAGACGCGCCCATTCTCCTCGGTGGCGTCGCCGGCGTCGATGGCGAACCACGGGTTGATATTGTGGCCGGTGTGTCCCAGGCGGCTCTCCAGCACCTTCATTCCCTCGTGAACCGGCTCGCGGTTGAGCTGCGTTTCGGCGGCCCACCGGCCAGTGAGATAACTGAGCTGGTATCCGTCTCCTGGCGGCAGGTTCCAGGTCGCCGATTGCGCGCTCTCCACCACTAGGGGCCGCGCGGTCCCGTTGCGGATGGTGGCACTGCGCCGCAGGATGCCCTGTTCCGGATACACGCGGTAGTGGAGCGTCGCTTCGATGGCGTCGCGAATGTCGCGCAGCGTGATATCCAAATCGTTCTCCTGAATGCGATGCGAGACGTAGCGCAGAACCAGGTCGCGATTGCCGTCCTCGCGCGTGATCTTAAGCGCCGGCTCGGAGTAGCGAGGCCCGCCCCAACCGGGGAACTCCTCGTTCTCGAGCATCTGGCGGGGATCGAAGGAGGAGATATCTCGACGCTCCGGCGGCGCCGCCAGATCGTCCATACGCCACAGCGGCGCGCCCCAATACAGATGCCGCAGCGACCAATCCGCGCCAATTCCCATGGCGTAGGAGCTCTGGCGCGTGGTCAACAGCCAGACCTTGCGGGATTCGGAATACTGAATCGCCTGGGCCGAAAGCGTAGCGGCCGCCAGCAGGGGGATACAGAAGAAAGCAACCGGGCGTCTCATAATCGACACCCAGTATAGCGTGGGAGCAAGCTCCGGACCGCCCTGCATCATGACAGCACTCGCGGTGATGCTATGATGCCTATATATGCGGACCACGGTCACTCTGGATCCGGATGTGGAGCGCGTGCTTCAGACCGCCATGCGGGAGCGCGGGGTCCCATTCAAACAGGCCCTCAACGATGCCATCCGGGCGGGACTGATGCGGGAAGGTCCCCGCCGGAAGCGCCGTTTCGTTCAAAAGACCTACTCGCTCGGCTCCGAGCAGAATTTCCGCTGGGATAAGGCCCTGGCCGCCGCCGACGCGATCGAGGACGAAGAGTTGAGCCGCAGGCTGACACTGCGTAAATGAAACTGCTCGACGCCAACCTGCTGCTCTACGCGGTGAACAGGGACGCCCCGCTACATGCCAAGGCCAAAGCCTGGCTGGAGACAACCCTCTCCGGGCGCGAGACCGTGGCCTTCTCGTGGAACGTGATCCTGGCGTTCGTGCGGCTGACCACCCGGCCGGGCCTCTTTCGCAATCCCCTGTCCCCCGAGCGCACTTTCGACCTGGTGGCCGACTGGCTGGATCAAGGGCCCGCTACGGTGGTGAATCCGGGGCCGAGGCACCTGGCGATTCTGCGAGACCTGCTCACCTCGCTCGGAACGGGCGGCAATCTTACGTCTGACGCCCATCTTGCCGCGCTCGCCATCGAGCAGAACGCCGAACTTTGCTCGTGCGATGCCGATTTTGCCCGCTTCCCAGGCCTTCATTGGCGAAACCCGCTGAGGTAGCGGCGACGCGGCAGGCACGAGTGCCTGCGCCACACGGCTACGCGTGCCGCGTCATCCCCAGCACCGCATTGATGAGCACCGCCGCCATCCCCACCGGGATGGCGATCTTCCAGCCGATATTCATGAGCTGGTCGTAGCGGAAACGCGGGAACGTGCCGCGGAACCAGATCAGCAGGTAAATGATGGTCGAGACCTTGAGCAGGAACCAGAAGAGGCCGATCACGGCGTGGTTCACCACCGGAATCGCGAAAACCGCGCCGATCAGCACCAGCGTCAGGGCGGTGAGAACCAGCACCACCTGCTGAATCCGTTCTTTCAGCGGCTTCACCAACAGCAGCGTCAGGCCGCCGGAGCCGACGAACAGCAGCACCGGAAAGGCCACGTTGAGCGGCACATCCAGCCAGCCCACGCTGGGGAAGGGGCGCAGCCAGCCGCCCCAGAAGAGCGTCACGGCTACCGAGGCCACCACGAAGACGTTGGCGTACTCGGCGAGGAAATAGAGCGCAAAGCGGAAACCGCTGTACTCGGTGTGGAAGCCGTCCACCAGCTCGGATTCGGCTTCCGGCAGGTCGAACGGCGTGCGGTTGGTTTCGGCGGTGGCGGCGATGAGGTACACCGCGAACGGAACGATCATGAAGAAGTAGTTGTCGAAGACGAACCACACGCCGCGGTCCAGTTGGGCCTTGACGATGCCTTGCAGGCTGAGCGTGCCCGCCGCCATCACGGCGGAAACCAGCGCGAACGCCAGGGCCACTTCGTAGCTCACCAATTGCGCCGCGGCGCGCAGCGCGCCCATCAGCGGGTAATGGCTGTTGGAAGACCAGCCGCCGAGGATGATTCCCAGAATCCCCACCGCGGACGTGGCCGAAATCACCAGCAGTCCCACGTTCACGTCGGCCACGAAAATATTCCTGGCGAACGGCAGAACCGCGAAAGCCGTGAGCGCGGTGATGGTGGAAACGCACGGCGCGAACCAGAAGATGGCCTGGTCGGCGCCCGACGGGATGATGTCTTCCTTGAGTATCAGCTTGAAGGCGTCGGCGATGGGTTGCAGCAGCCCGTGCGGCCCCACGCGCATGGGTCCCAGGCGCACCTGGAAATCGGCCAGGACCTTGCGCTCCACCAGCGAAAGGTATCCGGCCACCAGTGTGACGATCAATATGATGGCCAGCGCCACCGCCGACGCGATCCACGGATTTGCCATAGCCGTCTGCATATCGTCCTTACCGCAACAGCGAAGTCTGCGCCAGGCGCAGGAAGGGCTCGGGGTAGATGCCGATGGCGAGCGTCAGCACGCCGCTCACCACCAGCGCCACCCGCAGTCCGAAGCTCGTGGCCAGCGGGGCCTTTTCGGTGACCTCGCCGATGAACATGCTGCGCACAATCTTGAAGTAGTAATAGATCGCCACCGCCACGTACAGGGTAGCCACCACCGCCAGCGTGTAATGCCTGGTCTGAATCAGCGCCAGGAAGATGTAGTACTTGCCCAGGAACCCGGCGGTGGGCGGGATGCCCGCCAGCGAGAGCAGAAAGATCAGCATGAGGATGGCGTGGCCGGGGCTCTTGCGCATCAGGCCGGAGATGTCGTCGAGATCTTCTCCGATGATGTTCTGGCGGCGCAGCGCCACCACCACCAGGAACGCCCCCAGGTTCATGAAGGTGTACACCATGACATACACCGCGATGCCGTTGATGCCGGTGTCGTTACCCGCCACCAGGCCCAGCAGCATGTAGCCGGCGTGCGAGATGGAGCTATAGGCCAGCAGCCGCTTGATGTTGGTCTGATTGATGGCGGCCAGGTTCCCCAGCGTCAGGCTGGCCACCGCCACCGCCGCCAGCAGCGGCTCCCAGGCTTCGCGCGATCCGGCCAACGGGCCGAGGAAAATGCGCAGCAGGAAGGCCATGGAAGCCGCCGTCGACGCCACCGAAAGATAGGCGGTCACGGTGGTGGGCGCGCCCTCATAAGCGTCGGGAGCCCACATGTGGAAGGGCACAGCCGAAATCTTGAACAGCAGCCCCACCGAGGTGGTGACGACGGCCAGCACGACCACCGGGTCCCACGGCGACCGCGCCGCCATGGCCGCCGCGACATCCGCCAGCTTGGTGGAGCCGGCCATGCCGAACATCAGCGAAAAACCGTAAACCAGGAACCCGCTGGAGAAAGCGCCCAGCAGCAGGTACTTCAGAGCGGCCTCGTTGGAGCGCTTGTCGCTGCGCAGGAAGCCCACCATGACGTAGAAGGAGAGCGCCATCAGCTCCAGCCCAATGAACAGCGTGATCAGGTCCGTGCCGGTCGCCAGGAAAAACATGCCGCATTGCGCGAACAGCATCAGCGCGTAATATTCGCCGTGATGCTCGCCCGCGATTTCCAGGTACTTGTAGGACACCATGGCCACGATCAGCGCGGCCACCAGGAAAATCCAATTGAAGAAGATGGCGAAGCCATCCACCGTCACCGAGCCTTGAAAACCGGTGAGTTCCGTCAGGCCGTTGGCCGCCAGGTAGGCGTACTGTTGGTACAGCCCGTAGCCGGTGAAGCCTTCCGCCAGCGCCACGAAAATCACCAGCCACTTGCGCTGGCGCGGGTCGGGAAAGATGAGGAAGTCGAACAGCAGGATGGCGCAGCCGAACAACGCCAGCATCACGGCCGGGATGATGGTGAAGTGGTCGGCGGATGTGTAGAACTGGCTCATGGCCGCCGACCTCCGGTCGGCAGGGGCCGGGGGCCAGGGGCCAAGACGGGGGCCGGGGAAATCGCGGGCGTTCTAGAGCCGGGGGACGACTCGGTGGCCACCGGGCTCCTGACAGCGAAGGCAAGGACCGGTATCGCCTTGGAACCTGGGGACGACACGAAGCCTGAGGACAACACGACGGCCCCCTGGCCCCTGGCCCCCGGCCCCTGGCCCCTGTTTTGGCCCCCGGCCCCTGGCCCCTGGCCCCTGAAGTACTCCGGCCTGACACGCTCGACAATCTCCGTCACGGGCTTGCGCAAAATGTCGAAGTACGGCTTCGGATAGACGCCGATCCAGAAAGCCCACGCGATCAGCGGAGCGAAAACCGCGATCTCGCGGAAACTCACATCGGGGAGTCCCAGGTTCTTCCCGTTGGTGACCTGGCCCAGCATGGTCCGCTGGTAGAGCCACAGCAGATAGGCGGCGCCCAGGATCACGCCCGTCACGGCGAACGCCGCCCACACGCGGCTGGCTTCGAACGCGCCTTGCAGAATGGTGAACTCACCGATAAACCCGTTCAGCAGCGGCAGGCCCGCGGAGCTCAGCATGGCAATTGCGAAGATCGTGGCGAACTTCGGCATCACGTGCGCCAGGCCGCCGTATTCGGAGATCTCGCGCGTGTGCCGGCGCTCGTAAATCACGCCGATGATGAGGAAGAGCATGCCCGTCGAGATGCCGTGATTGACCTGCTGGAGCACGCTGCCGGCGATCCCGTTGGGGTTCAGCGAGAAGATTCCCAGCGTGCAGAAGCCCAGGTGGCTCACCGAGGAGTACGCCACCAGCTTCTTCCAATCCTGCTGCATCAGGCTCACCAGCGCGCCGTAAACGATCCCGACGATCGAAAGGACCGCGAGGATCTGGACGATGGTCTGGTCCACCGAGGCCTTGGGCAGCAGCGGGAGCGAGAACCGCAGGAACCCGTAAGTCCCCATCTTCAGCAGCACGCTGGCCAGGATGACGGAGCCGGCGGTGGGCGCCTCGACGTGCGCGTCGGGCAGCCAGGTGTGGAACGGGAACATGGGCACCTTGATGGCGAAGCCCAGGAAGAAGGCCCAGAAGACCCACTGCTCCATGCCGAGCGGCACGTGGAGCTTCATCAGATCGGCGATTTCAAACGTGTACGCGCCGAACTGGCGGAAGTGCTGGAAGTAAAGCGTGAGGATGCCCAGCAGCATCAGCACCGACCCGGCCAGTGTGTAGAGGAAGAACTTGATGGCCGCGTAGAGTTTTCGCGGGCCGCCCCAGACTCCGATGATGAAGTACATGGGCACCAGCACCAGTTCCCAGAAGACGTAGAACAGGAAGAAATCGAGGGAAATAAACACCCCGATCATGCCCGTCTGCAACAGCAGGAACATGGCGTAGTATCCCTTGACGCGGTCCTGAACCGCGTTCCAGGAGGAGAGAATCGCGAGGAAGCCCACCAGCGTGGTGAGCATCAGCAGCAGCAGGCTGATGCCGTCGATGCCAAGGTGGTAGTTGGCGCCCAGGGTGGGAATCCAGCTTGCGCGCTCCTCGAACTGGAAGCCGGAGACATCCGCGCGGAAGCGCGAGACCAGCGGCAGAGAAACCAGGAACCCGGCGAAGGCCACCAGGTTCGCCCAAACCCGCATCAGGCGCTGGCTCCCGGAAGGAATGAAGAGCAGGACCGCCAGGCCGGCCAGCGGCGTGAATAAGACGATGCTTAGTAAGTGCTGGTCCATATCGCTACCGCGCTATGTAATACCCCAGGAACGCCAACACCCCCACCACCACGAAGAATGCGTACGCCTGCACGCGCCCGGTTTCGAGGATGCACGCCGGGTAGGAAAGCATCTTCACGAAGAAAGAGCCGAAACGCACGGCGCCGTCGATGATCCAGGTGTCCCACCAGATGGAAACGCGCGAGGAAAAACGCGTCAGCCAGCCCGCCCCGTTCACCCCGCCATCCACCACGTCGCGGTCGAACGCGCCGCACACGCGGCCGCCGCCCTTGCCGAGACCGTCGACAAAGAGGAAGTCGTAGATCTCGTCCACGTACCATTTGTTGTAGAGCAGGGTATACAGGGGCTTCGATGACCGTTCGATGGAATCGGGGATGGAGGGCCGGTTGTGATAGAAGTACCGGGCGATGGCAATGCCGATGAGGGCCACCGCCACCGAGAGCGCCATGAGCAGCCACTCCAGCGACGCGCTGTGCGCGCGTTCCCGGGCCGCTTCCACCGCGGCCGAAGCAAACGTGGGTTGGAGCCACCGTTCAAACGCGCGGAAGCGCTCGGGCAGGTTCCACAGCTTGGGCGTTCCCAGCCAGCCGGCCAGCACGCAGCCCATGGCCAGCAGGGTGAGCGGCACGGTCATGGAGGCGGGCGATTCGTGTACGTGTTTCGCCACTTCCGGCGCCACGTGCGACTTGCCGTAGAACGTCATGTTCATGAGCCGCCACATATAGAACGCCGTCAAGCCGGCCGTGGCCAAACCCACGAACCACAGCAGCTTCGAGCCTTCGGGCGAGCTGTAGACCTGCCACAGAATCTCGTCTTTCGAGAAGAAGCCCGCCAGGAACGGAATGCCCGCGATGGCCACGGACCCGACCCACATGGTCCAGTGCGTAGTGGGGATCTTGTCCTTCAGCGCGCCCATGCGGCGCATGTCCTGCTCGCCGCCCATGGCGTGGATCACCGAGCCGGAGCAGAGGAAGAGCAGCGCCTTGAAAAACGCGTGGGTGAACAGGTGGAAGATGGCTACCCAATAGGCGCCCACGCCCAGCGCCAGGAACATATAGCCGAGCTGGCTGACCGTGGAGTATGCCAGCACGCGCTTGATATCGTTCTGCACCAGGGCGATGCTCGCCGCCAAAATAGCCGTGCAAGCGCCCACCACCGCCACCACCATCGACGTGCGGGGCGTCAACTGGTACAGCGCCGCCGAGCGCGCCACCATGTACACGCCCGCGGTCACCATGGTGGCCGCGTGGATCAGGGCGGAGACGGGCGTGGGACCTTCCATGGCGTCCGGCAGCCAGGTGTACAGCGGAATCTGCGCCGATTTGCCGGTGGCGCCGAAGAACATCAGCAGCGACATCGCGCTGAGAACGCCAAAGCCCGCCACCTCCGGAGCGAAGGGCCCAGAGGGCGCCCCGCCGCGTAGCAGCGCGTTGACGTCCGTGAACCGCACCGTGCCGAGCAGCGACATCATGAGCAGCATCCCCAGGATGAAGCCCGCGTCGCCGACGCGGTTCATGATGAACGCTTTCTTGCCGGCATCGGCCGCCGACTTCTTGTGGAAGTAGAAACCGATCAGCAGGTAGCTGCACAGCCCCACGCCTTCCCAACCCACGAACAGCAGGATGTAGTTGTTCGCCAGCACCAGCATCAGCATGAAGAAGACGAACAGGTTCATGTAGCCGAAGAACCGGTAGTAGCCGCCATCGTGGGCCATGTACCCGATGGAGTACACGTGGATCAGGAAGCCCACGCCCGTGACCACCAGGATCATGACGGAGCTGAGCGGATCGAGCAGGAACCCCCAGTCCGCCTGGAACGTGGCGAGCTGCCCGTTGGCCATGTGAAACGGCAGCCCGGCGAGCCAGGTGAACTGCACCAGTTGGTGCACCCTGTCCGCCGTCTGCGAAAGCTGCCAGACGGCGCCCACCGAGAAGATGAAGGAGAGCAGCACCATTCCGGGGCAGAGGAGACTCACCAGGAACTTCAATGGTGAGTGCTGATGCGCAGGCAGGGGCCGGGGGCCAGGGGCCGGGGGCCGGGGAACATCGGGCGCCACCGCCACATCGGACACCGGCTGCGGGTCGAGGAGCTTGCCGGCCAGCAGCATGAGCAGCGCTCCGAAGAGCGGGAACAGAGGAATCAGCCAGATTTGGTCGAGGAAATTCACGGCGCTCCTACCACTTCAGCAAGTCCATTTCATCCGCCTGCACGGTCTCTTTGTTGCGGAACAGGGCAATCAGGATGCCCAGGCCCACCGCGGCCTCGGCCACCGCGTCGACAATTACGAAAATCGCGAAGATCTGCCCGTTGACGTTGTGCAGGGCGTGCGAAAACGCGATGAGGTTGATGTTCACCGCGTTCAGAATCAGCTCGATGGACATCAGGATGATGACGACATTCCGCCGCGTCAGCACGCCCACCGTTCCGATGAGCAGCAGCGCCGCGCTCAGGGCCAGGTAATGAAACGTGGTAATCGGATGCATGGTCAGATCCTCTTCTTGGCCATCACGACGGATCCCACTACCGCCACCAGCAGCAGGACGGAAGCGATCTCGAAAGGCAGCAGGTACTCGGAAAACAGCGAGTCCGCCAGCGCTTCGGTATTGCCCAGGCCCGGCGGCAGCCCCATGCCGCTCTCGGCGAAGCGAAACGCGTCCTTGCCGCGGAACAGGAAGTAGCCGATCCCAGCCCCCGCCGCGGCTACGGCCGCCAGCGCCACCAGCCACTGCTTGTTGAACTGCCGCTGGCGGGCGGCCAGGTCCAGATTCACCAGCATGATCACAAACAGGAACAGCAGCATGATGCCGCCCACGTAGAGCACAATCTGCACCGCGAACAGGAACTCGGCCTGCTGCAACAGGTACAGCCCCGCCACGCCGAGGAGCGAAACAATCAGCGAAATAGCGCTATGGACCGCGTTCCGGCGGGTGACGGTCAGGATGCCGCCGCCCAGCACCAGCGCGGCGAAGACGTAGAACAGAATCGCATTGATATCGGTCAGCATTTGTATTGAGTGGGCCGGGGCCCCTCTTCCAGCATCTGCCGGTCCCAGATCAGGCCTTCCCGCGAATAGCTGGCCAGCTCGAAATCCTGCGTCAGCTCCAGCGCGTCCACCGGGCAGGCGTCTTCGCACAGGCCGCAGAACATGCACCGGGAAAGGTCGTAAGTAAAGGTGGTCAGCTCTTTGCGCCGGGTCTGCTCATTGCGCTCGCTGCCCACCACGATGAGGTTCTCGGGGCACGCCAGCGCGCACAGATTACACGCGATGCACAGCGTCTCGCCATTCTCCGGGTTGGTATTGAGCCGCGGCGCCCCGCGATACCGTTCGGCCACCTTGGGCCGTTCCGCGGGATATTGCTCGGTGACGATGTACTTTGGTTTCTGGTACCGGAACGTAACCGACAGCCCCTGGAACAGATCCACCAGGAAGATCTTCCTGAACAGCTTGCCCGCGCTCACCGGTCCACCTCTCCGAGCACGATATCCAGTGTTCCGATCACCGCCACAATGTCCGCTACCAGCCCGCCGCGGACCATGCGGTCCAGCGCCTGGAGATTGACGAACGAGGGCGGCCGCACACGCACGCGGTAGGGCTGCGTGGAACCGTCGCTGACCACGTAATACCCCAGCTCGCCCTTGGGCGCTTCGATGGAAACGTATGCCTCACCCACGGCCGGCTTGATCACCTTTGCCACCTTGCCCAGGATGGGGCCTTCGGGAAGGCTCTCCACGGCCTGCCGGACGATGCGCACCGACTGGCGCATCTCCTGCATCCGCACGATGTACCGGTCGTAGGTATCACCGTTGTGCCGGATGGGGATTTCGAAATCGTACTTGTCGTAACCGGAATACGGCTGCGCCTTGCGCAGGTCCCACTTCACGCCCGCCGCGCGCAGCAGCGGCCCGGTCACGCCGTACTCCTTGCACTCGTCGGCGGTCAAAACGCCCACGTTGGTGAGCCGCCCCACCCAGATCCGGTTGCCGGTCAGCAGATCTTCGTACTGGTCCACCTTCGGCGGAAACATGTCGCAGAAGGCTTTCACGTCCTGCTCGAAGCCTTCATAGGTTTCGTATTCGAGGCCGCCGATGCGGAAGGCGTGCGTGGTGAGCCGCGCGCCGCAGTACTTCTCGAAGATATTGAGCGCCTCTTCCCGCTCGCGGAAGCAGTAGAACACGGGCGTGATGGCGCCAATATCGAGCGCGTGCGTCCCCAGCCACACCAGGTGGCTGGCAATGCGGTTCAACTCGGTGAGGATGACGCGCACGGCTTGCGCGCGCGGCGGCACCTCGACGTTCAGCAGTTTCTCCACCGCCAGGCAGTACCCCAGACCGTTGGACACCGACGCCACGTAGTCCATGCGGTCGACGTATGGATTGAACTGCGCCCAGGTGCGGTTTTCGGCGATCTTCTCGACGCCGCGGTGCAGGTAGCCGATGACGCAATCCGTCCCCAGAATCTTCTCGCCGTCCAGCTTGAGGATGACGCGGAGCACTCCGTGGGTGGAGGGGTGCTGCGGCCCCATGTTGAGGACTAATTCGGTCGAGTCTAGAAAAGTGGAGTCCGGCATACGGGCGTCACTGGCCGCTTTCAATGCCCAGGTTTTCCTGCACCCAGCGCTGGTCCTGCTGAAGAATGGAGTAGTCCTTGCGCAGCGGATGGCCCTGCCAGTCCTCGGGCATCAGGATGCGCCGCATATCCGGGTGGCCGGCGAATTCGATGCCGAACATGTCGAACACTTCGCGCTCGAGCCAATTGGCCGTCAGGTGCACGCCCACGGCGGTCTCCGGCTGGTAGCCGTCGGGAATGTGAATCTTGATCCGCACCCTCTCGTTCCTGGGGAAGCTATAAACAATGTACACGAGGTCGAACCGCTCGGGCCGCTTGGGCCAATCCACCGCGGTGATATCGACCAGGTAGTCGAAGTCCGCTTCGAGCTTCAGGTATTCGAGGATGGGGATCGCCGCTTCGGGCCTAGCGACGATGAAGTTCTGGCCCAGGTAGGTGGAGGTTTCGCCGATCTCGCCGCCAAACCTCTCTTTCAACTCACGCGCGAGGTCGCTTTCCCAGGGGGTGGCCGCCATGGTGGCGGGCGGCTTCGGAGGCGCCGCGGCGGGCTTGGGAGGAGATGGTCTTGCCGGCTGTCCCGCAGCCTCGCCCCCTGCGGGGAGAGGCGCTTCGGAGCCCCCAGGCTTTTGCTCGTCGGCCATCTAGTCTCCTCGTGAAGACTCTTACACTTATCACTTGCCGTGGAGGAGTGTCAAATTGCGGACCCGGGGACTGACCGCTCGGTCCGCGCGGCGCAAAGAGGCTGCGCCTTGGGACAGAGTGGTCAGGCCCCTACTCGCGCTGAATCCGCCGTCTCGACCGTTCAACCCCCGTTAAGCGCCGGCCAGTTGCGCAGGCTCGGCAGACCGCCGGGGTACCAGGGCTGGTGCAGCTTCGATAAGATGAGGTCAATATGTCCCTTCGACCAATCAAGCGGCTCAGCAAGGCAAGACCTACCATCGAAGGCGCGGGAGTCCACCTGAGGCGCGCGTTCGGGTTCGGCAACACGACGGAGTTCGACCCGTTCCTCCTGCTGGACGACTTCCGCAACGACGTGCCGGAGGATTATCTGGCGGGCTTCCCGTGGCACCCCCACCGCGGAATCGAAACCGTCACTTACGTCCTCGCGGGAACGGTGGAGCACGGCGACAGCATGGGGAACCATGGCGCCATCGCCGCCGGCGACGTGCAGTGGATGACAGCGGGGAGCGGGATCATTCACCAGGAGATGCCGAAGGGCGATCCGGAGGGCAGGATGCATGGTTTTCAGCTCTGGGCCAACCTGCCGTCGGCGTTGAAGATGACCGCGCCCCGTTACCAGGAGGTCAAGGCAGCCGATATCCCCCTGGTGCAAGATGACGATGGAACCGCGGTGCGCATCGTCTGCGGAAGTTTCTGGGGGAAGACAGGGCCGGTGCAGGGCATCGCGGCCGACCCCACCTACCTGGATGTGTCGGTGCCTCCAGGCCGGAGGAAGACCCTCCCGGTGGAGACGACCCGCCACGCCTTCGCGTACGTTTTCTTTGGGGGCGGGAAATTCTGCAACGCCTCCGGTCCCCTGGCGGTGCCGACCGAAGCGGTGGGATGGGCGGACACGAAACCTCCGGCGGAGGCGGCCAATCGCTCGCTGGTGCTTTTCGACCGTGGCGACGAGATTGAGGTACATGCCGGAGAGGACGGGATTCGCTTCCTGCTAGTCTCGGGAAAGCCGCTCGAGGAGCCGGTGGCGTGGTACGGCCCCATCGTGATGAACACGCAGGAGGAGTTGCGGCAGGCGTTCGAGGAACTGGAGCGAGGGACGTTCCTCAAATGAGGCTTTCCTTCGAGCGGGCCACGCTGGGGCGCACCGGCCTGCAAGTGGGGCGTCTGGGGATCAGCGCGAGTTACGGTGTGCCCGCGGCCGCGGTCGAGCGAGCCTTCGAGCAGGGAGTGAATTACCTGTACTGGGGCAGCATGCGCACCAAGCCGTTCGCGCAAGCGCTCCGCAACCTGGCCGGCCGGCGCGACCGCATGGTTCTCGTCATCCAGTCGTATTCGCGAATGGCGGCCCTGGTGGGACGAAGCCTGGAGCGCGCATTGCGCGCCATCGGCTATGACCACGCCGATCTGCTGCTGCTGGGGATGTGGCAGAAGCCGGTCCCGCCGCGGATTCTGGACGCGGCGCGCGAGGCGCAACGCCGTGGCTTGGTGCGCCACCTGGCGGTATCCACGCACAGGCGGAGGCTGGTTCCGGAAATCGCGCGCGGCGCCGATTACGACGTGGTGCACTTCCGCTACAACGCCGCGCACCCTGGCGCGGAGCATGACATCTTCCCGCACCTTCCGGCCGGCGACCGGCCCGGTCTGGTCTCGTTTACGGCGACGAGTTGGGGGCAGTTGACGCGGAGCGCGCGGGGCATCGCGAACTGGAGGCAGTGGTTCGGCGGGGGGAGTATCCCGAAGGGCGAGCGGACGCCGACCGGCGCCGACTGCTACCGCTTCGTCCTGGCCCAGCCGGACGTCGATGTCTGTCTCACCGGCCCGGCGACCGCGCAGCATGTTGACGAGGCGCTAGAAGCGCTGCGGCGCGGGCCGATGACGCCCGAGGAGTTGGACTGGATGCGCCACGTGGGGCGGGCGGTGTCCGGGAAATAAGGGGCGGGCGGAAAGCCAGTTGTTGTTACTTATGATCCATCGTCGCGGCGCGCTTCCCAGGGGAACCCTGTCTCTTCGTCAAAGCGTGCGGGGATGGTGAGGTTCTTGATCGTCCAGGCTTTTCTGTGGCTCCTTCCAGACGAATCGGGGTATGCGTACCGGAGATCGTACGCGGCATAGAGTCGCTGGAAAAAGCTCGCGTAGTGCACTGGGCTGTCTCTTGGTGGGAAGTCGTGCACGATCTGGACTTTGCCCTCGTGCTTTTGGTACACGACGAGGCCAACGCTCTCGTACCGCATCGCGGGGTCCGTGACGGTGGTCCTGCCGGAGAGCGAGATGAACACGTCGTGGTACCGCTTGATCCGATCCATTGGTTGTCCGTGGTCATCGAAGCTCGCATCCGCCGGCCCTACCGCCGAAAGGGTGGCGTGTTTGAGCACGTGCAGAAAGCCGAACACGAATCCCGGGTACATCATGTGGATGTTGGCGCAGTCGCCGAGTGCTTCCTCCATGCGGTTAGTGAGGTTGCGAAACGCGTTCCCCGTGCTCTTGGCGCTGATCCCCAGCGCTGGCCCTATTCCGGGGACCATGACGGTCACGTCAACACTCTTGTGCTTGATCCCGCCAAGGACGGAGTACTCGGAGTCATTTTGCGCCTTCGGGTCGGGCTGGAGCGTGTACTCCAGATTGTTCCGGCCGATAGCCGCAAGCCCTGGCCGCGGCAGGAGCCATTCTGGCGGGAATCCGCCTTCGAGAATGAGGCGCGTGCTGCAGTGAAAGTGCAAGGGCTTGATGTGGCCGCCGGATTGCGTCTTTGCGGCCCCTGACAAACCCTGAATAGCATCGTGCAAAGTCCGCACCGAAAGAGGTTGACTCATACGCTCTATGGTTCGTTGTAGCACGCCGGAACCGACGAGCGTTACTGCGCGCTGCGTTGGTAACGTCGTTCGTGGAGCGCGGTTGCCGCTTCGCGCAGCAAGGCGCAGTCTTGGGTGGTCAGACCGATCCCGCGACGCAACAGGAGGGTATCCGCGTGGTGGCGTGCGGCATCGTCACCCCTGGTGCGAGCGATATTGTCGAGTTCCTTGGCGAGGTCGTCCGTGGCCGTGCGAGCTGGCGTAGCGATGAGCACACGCCCTGCTTCGGTGGGCTCGAGTTTGAGCATGCCGCCGCCAAGCGCGTGCCCTACGAGCTCGCAGCTCAGCCGCGTGAGGCTCGTCTGCCACAGCGCAGCCAGCACGTCATTACTTGCCCGCGTTTCCTTGTGAAGCCGGAGGGTGTGAAGGCTGTTCGGTGCCACGGCGATAGTGTTGTTTGCAACGAGTCGCGGCGTGGTACCGCTCATGTAGGAGACGAACGCGTCCGCGTGGTGCACGTGGGGGACGCAGTACCACGGGTTGCGAACACGGCACTTGTACGCTTTCGGGATGCCCGCGTGTTCTCCTTGTTTGAGGTACTTCTTCACTCCCTCGGGCAGGTCATCGTCGGGTTTGATGTGCAGGAGGTATGCAGCGTCGCCGGTGTTGATGGCGCCTTGCAGGTCGTCCTCGGTGAAGCGCACCGCGTTGAGCGACCGCCCGCGCCGCAACGCCGGCCGCAAGAAGGAGGCCGGTATGCGCCATGCCGCCGCTGCTCCAGGCGAGAGGTGGAAGTACTCGTTGGCGCCCGTGACATACCCGATTCCGACATCAGCGACCTGGCCGAGCGATGCAGTCAGGGGAGACATTGCGAGTTCCCGGTAGAGTTGTCGCGTCTTCGACGGGATCAGGTATTCGATCAGGCGTTCCTCTCCCGCCGCAATTCGGCTGGCGTTGAGGATCCTCGTCCGGGCGAGCGGCAGCGGACATTGCTGGAGGTCGGCAAGTTTGCCAGGGTGCGCGAGATCGCGCCAGGCGAACGTTGCCGGGCCGTTGTCCTTGGCTTCCGCCAAGAGCAGGAGAGTGTCCTCGCTGAGGTTCGGAAAAAGCTTCTGCCGAAACGTCAGGAATGTCACGGTGGCGAAAGTGTCGCGGAGGTGCTGAAGTGCTGGTCGTGCGTAAGCGGCGTACATCAGCTCAAACGGGATGACCATCGCGAGCCGGCCACCCGGTTTGAGGTGCGCGATGCTGTGCAAGAGAAACGGTAGCCAGGAACTCGCGAGGCGACTTACGGTGACGCCCTGCTGTGCGGCACGATGGAGGGCACGGTCGCGGGCCACTCCGGTAAAGCGTTGATACCGGATAAACGGCGGGTTGCCCACGACAACGCTTACCCGCCGATTGCCGGGCTCGGTCGTGAAGAAGTCGTTCAGAGCAAGATTGCGCCGTCCAATCCCAAACTCGTCAGCTAACAAGGTAGTGATGCGCTCATGGACTGACGGGTCAAGCTCGATCCCAAAGATTTGCGATGACGGACTCCCGCCAAACGCGGCGAGGCGCTTCGCTGCCGCGCGCAAGAACACCCCGCCACCAAAGCTGGGGTCCAACACCGCATCCGATCCGGTTCTGATACCCCACCACACGAGAAACTCCGCCACCTGATTGTCCGTATAGAACGCACCCAGGCTCTTCGCGTCCTCCCCGGATATGCCAAACTCATGCGGCTGCATTACTTACATCTCAATTCTATACGTGTAGGGGGATGAGCGGTTGCCGCGCCGATCTTCATACCCCTCTTATCGGCCTAAACGCAAGACTCTTCCGCCTTACCGCGCCCCAATCCTCGCCCTCTTCCCCAGCCGCACCGCGTTCTCGATGAGCTGTAGACCGTAGTTCGCTCCGGGCGTCAAGGTCAAAATGGACTCCGGGTGAAACTGGACGGCTTCGATGGGCAAGTCCTTGTGCCGGATTCCCATGATGATGCCGCCCTCGGTGGTTTCCGCGGTCACTTCGAGACAGGCGGGGAGGGACTCGCGGCGCGCGTAGAGGGAGTGGTAGCGGCCTACCTGAAACTCCTCAGGGAGTCCTGCGAAGACGCCGACGCCGCGGTGGCGCACCATGGAACGCTTGCCGTGCATGGGGTAGTCCAGCACGTCCAGCTCGCCGCCGAACGCTTCCACTATGCCCTGCAAGCCCAGGCACACGCCGAATACGGGGAGGCCCAGGCGGACCGCGGTCTTTACCAGGTCGGGCACGCCGAAATCCGCGGGGCGGCCCGGGCCGGGTGAAATCAGGATCAGGGTGGGCGCCAGTTGGGTAATCAGATCGGGGGAAAAACCGGCGCGGTAGGTCACCACCTCGGCGCCGGTCTGGCGCGCGTAGTTGGCAATCGTCTGGATGAAGCAATCGTCGTTATCCACCAGCAGGAGCCGGGCGCCTTGGCCGGCCGCGGCGTGCTTCACTTCGACCGGCGGCGGAACCGGGTCGGGCTCTCCCAGGATGCGGAAGAAACCGGTCGCCTTGAGGCGCGTCTCGCGCTCTTCCATGGCGGGCACGGAATCGTAGAGCAGCGTCGCGCCCGCGGGATAGGAAGCCATTCCGTCGCGCAGATAGGTGGTGCGAATGAGAATGCCGGTGTTGATGTCGCCGTTGAGCAGAATCATCCCCACGGCGCCGCCGTACCAGCCGCGGGCGTCCTTCTCAAGCGCCTCGATGGCCTGCGCCGCGGCCTTCTTGGGCGCGCCGATCAACGTCACCGCCCACATGTGACTGAGGAAGGCGTCGAGCGAATCGCAGTCGTCCCTAAGAATGCCCTCGACGTGGTCCACCGTGTGGAAGACGCCGGCGTACTTCTCGATGAGGCGGCGCTCGATCACCTTGACGGTGCCCGGCTGGCAGACGCGCGACTTGTCGTTGCGGTCCACGTCCGTGCACATGGTCAGTTCGGATTCTTCCTTCAACGATCCGATCAGCTCGGCGATGTTCTCGGCGTCGCGCAGCGCGTCGCCGGTCCTTTGGGCTGTTCCGGCGACCGGGCAAGTCTCGACGCGCGACTCCTCCACCCGCACGAACATCTCGATCGACGCCCCGATCAACTGCTCGCCGCCGAATTGCAGGAAGAACTCGTAGGGGCTGGGACTGGCGTCCTGGACGCGCTCGAACAGCTCGGAGGGCTTTCCCGAGTAGGGCGCGCGGAAGGTCTGGCGCAGCACCACCTCGTAGTAATCGCCGCGCGCCATTCCTTGGCGCACCTTCTCGACATTGGCCATGTATTCTTCCGGTGTGTGGTCGGAAGAAATTGGGCCGGGCGCGCGCTGGGGCGGTGGAGCAATCTCGTCGGCATCGCGCGGGAGGCCGCGTGTGGAAACGCCCTCCCGTTCGAAATCGTACTGGTAGTGATCGATGTGCTCCTTCTTGCGATCGGCGAAAAAGATGTCGTCGCAGAGAAACAGGTGCAGGTCTTTGTGCCCGGCGCGGGGCAGCCGCTTGACGATGGGCTCGAACTGAAACAGCAGGTCGTAGCCGAATGCGCCCGCCAGGCCGAGGTGCGAGTCCTTTTCTTCGCGGAACTCCTCGATCAGCGCCCGCAGGACGGAGAACACGGAAGGCTGCCGGCTACGCTCCTCCTCGGGGAACAGCGTGGGCATGGGTTTCAACCGGCCGGCCAACAGGCCCGATTCGAAGCCGAACTCTTCCCAGTGGGGGTGGCCGGCCAGCACCGGATGGAACATCTCGAGGATCTTGCGGCCGCGCTCATTGAGCGGGCGGAACTCGACGCGGCGGTCGTAGGAGACGATCTCGAGCGGCGGACAAGTGGAGCCGATGTCCCAGCGCGAATATCTCCCGGGATACTCGTATCCCGAGGAGAGATAGATCCCACGGTGGCGGTCCAGCTCGCGCGCGAGGTGCGCCAACCCTCTTCGGTAGACGACCTGCGAGACAGTGCGAGTGACCTCGATCCCGTGGGGAGTCTGGTAGCGGTATTCGCGCATAGGCTTGTCCCTTGGGGGAATTCGTTTTCAGGATAGCAAACGAGCGCAGGGGACAACCCCACCGGCGGCAAAGACCCGCATCGGGCGTTCCGCCGCCGGCGCCACGCTACGCCTTTTTCTTGAGCAGGTGGGTGTTGTCCCGGATGAACTGGCGGATCTGGTCCGCCATGGCCAGCAGCTTCTCCCACTGCTCGCGGTAGAGTGTGACGGGAAAGCGCCCCAGCCCGTACACGGAGAGCGCGCCTTTCTCGCTCACCTTCAGGGACATTTGCCCGCGCGCGGGTCTTTTCAGCGCTTCATTCTCAGCGCGCAGCCGCTCGATTTCCGCTTGCATTTCTTCTTCGGTTGGCATGGTGCTCAGTTCCATTCATACCACACCTGGAGGCACATGGTACGCTGGAAAATTCACCTCTCATGCCGGAATTCGAAGCCATCCTGTTCGATTTCGACGGGGTCCTTCTGGACAGCGAGCCGGTCCACTGCGCCTGCTGGGCGGAGGTGCTGGCGCCGATTGGCGTCACCCTGGAGTGGGGATTCTATCGCCAGCACGGCATCGGGGTGGATGATCGCGAAATGCTGCGCACGATGGCGGCCGGTTCCGATCCGCCGCGAAAGTGGGAAGAGCTTTGGGCGCTGTATCCCGCGAAGAAGAGATTGTTCCAAGCGCGCATGGAGCGGTTGCCGCCGTTCGAGCGGTCGCTGGACGGGTTTCTCAGCGGGCTGCATGGCGTGTACAAGCTGGCGGTGGTGAGTTCCAGTTCGACCGCGGAGATCGCGCCCATACTGGCAGCCGGCGGCATCGGGCGGCACTTTGACACGCTGGTCGGCGGCGAAGACGTCCAGCACCACAAACCGGCCCCGGAACCGTATCTGCTGGCCGCCCGACGGCTGGGGACGCGCGCGGCGCTGGTGGTGGAAGACTCGGAAGCCGGCATGGCCAGTGGACGCGCCGCGGGGTTCGAAGTACTGACAGTGAAAGGTCCCGCCGATGTCCGGGAACGGGTGCTCGGCAGGCTCTCGAAGGGGGTATTGGCATGAGTCGAAACCGCGGTGATTCCCAAAAGGCCAAACTTCGCCGGGACCGTATCCGGCGCGAAAAACACGCGGAGCGCGCAGGGCCGCCGGCGCGGGATGGCGCGCCGTATCGAGGCCCCGAGCATCCGTTTGCGGCCGAGCGAGCGCTCCGGGGGATGCAGGCTCTATTGGAGGGCCAGCGGTTCAAGAGCATCGATGAGGCTAGTGCGCGACTGGCGGAGATCACCAGCGGCGGCCGGCTTTCTCAATTAGCGGAGGCCTGGAAACAGGACGACCCTAAGTGGCGCGCCCAAGAACTTGCCTACGATGCCCTGGAGACGGACAGTCTGGTAGAAGCCCTGCGGCTTGTGACTGAAGCACAAGAACTGGACCCGGATTGCACCGATGCGCAACGTCTGATGGTCTCGATTCTTCCCGCGTCTCCGGAGAACAAGCTCGATCTGATGCGGGAGGTGGTCGAGAAAGCGGAGCGTAACTTGGGCGAGGCCTTTTTCCTGGAACACATGGGCCACTTCTGGGGAACTATGTCCACGCGGCCCTACATGCGGGCCAAGCAGCATCTCGGTGAATTGCTGGTGGAAACGGGACGGTTGGCGGAGGCCGCCGGCGTTTTCGAGCGGCTGCTGGAACTCAATCCCACCGACAATCAGGGGATGCGCTATCCGCTCCTGGCGCTGTACCTGGCCGCCCAACAGGCGGAGAGGGCCGGCCATGTCATGTCGCGCTACCCGGGCGAAGAGAAGTTTTTGGCTTCCTTCGCATGGGCGCGGGTGCTGGAGCGCTGGCTGGCCGGAAAGCTGGACGAGGCCGCGGCAGCCCTGGCACGGGCCCGCACGGTCAATAAGTTTGCCGAGCGGTACATCTCCGGCATACGTGAGCTTCCGGCTGAAACGCCGGAGTACTTCAAGCCGGGCGATGAGACGGAAGCCCAAGTGTGCGCGCGAGAACTCTCCCTGGCGTGGGAACGCAACCCGGCTTTTCGCGAATGGCTGCGAGCGCAGAAGTGAGGCATCCGGTGGCGCCATCCAATCCAAAGGGGGAAAGTTCAAAGCACTTGCGCAGCGTGCTTCCATTATTGAAGGAGCTGGTGCGCCCGCGCCGCGGGAAGCTCGCGTTGGGCTTTCTGCTGATGCTGATCAACCGGCCCGCCGGCCTGGTTTTGCCGGGTTCCACCAAGTTCCTGGTGGACAGCGTCATCATGAAGCACCAGACCCGGATGTTGCAGCCGCTGGTCCTGGTGGTGCTCGCGGCCACCATCGTTCAGGGTGTCACCTCCTTCATCCTGACGCAGTTGCTTTCGAAAGAGGCGCAACGCCTGATCGCGGAATTGCGGCGCAAGGTGCAGGAACACGTGGGCCGCCTGCCGGTGGCGTACTACGACGCCAACAAGACCGGGGTGCTGGTTTCCCGCATCATGACCGACGTGGAGGGCGTCCGCAATCTCATCGGCACGGGCTTGATCGAGTTCGTAGGCGGGATTCTGACCGCATTGATCGCACTGGTCCTGCTGCTGCGCATCAGCCCACTGCTCACGGGACTGGCCGTGCTGTTTATCGCGGCGTTCGCGCTGGCGCTGCGCCAGGCGTTCGGGCGCATCCGGCCGATCTTCCGCGAGCGCGGCAAGATCAACGCCGAGGTGACGGGGCGGCTCACCGAGTCGCTGGCCGGCGTGCGCGTGGTGAAGGGATATCACGCCGAGGCCCAGGAGGCGGGCGTCTTCGCGGGCGGCGTCAAGCGCCTGCTCGATAACGTGCTGCGCAGCCTGACGGCCATCTCGCTGATGAGCCTTTCGGCCACGGTGCTGATGGGGTTGGTGGGCGCCACCGTGATGTACCTGGGGGCGCGCCAGATCCTCGCCGGAACGCTGACCCTGGGGGGATTCATGGCTTTCACCGCGTACCTGGCGTTCCTGGTGGCGCCGATGTTCCAGGTGGTGGGGATCGGCACGCAGTTGACCGAGGCGCTGGCGGGCCTGGACCGCACGCAGGAAGTGCTGCACGAGAAGCCGGAAGACGAGGACGCGCGGCGCACACAGGCGATCGGCGCGATCCAGGGCTACGTATCTTTCGAGCACGTGACGTTCGAGTACGACCCCGCCAAACCGGTGTTGCACGACGTGAGCTTCGACTCGCCGCCGGGAACGGTGACGGCGCTGGTGGGGCCGTCGGGATCGGGGAAATCGACCATCATCAGCCTGATCGCGGCGTTTCACGAGCCGGTCCAGGGCGCGGTTCGCGTGGATGGAACGGATGTTTCGACGATCCGGCTGGACGCCTACCGCACGCAGCTTGGCGTGGTGCTGCAAGACACGTTCCTGTTCGACGGAACCATTCGCGAGAACGTGGCGTTCGCGCGGCCGGGCGCGAGCCAAGAGCAGGTGCTGGCGGCCTGCCGCATCGCGCGCGTGGACGAGTTCGCCGAGAGGCTCGAGAAAAAGTACGAGACCATCGTCGGCGAGCGCGGCGTGAAGCTCTCCGGCGGCCAGCGGCAGCGCGTCTCGATCGCGCGCGCGATCCTGGCGGACCCGCGGATTTTGATCCTGGACGAGGCCACCTCGAGCCTGGACTCGGAATCGGAGTCGGCGATTCAAGAGGGCCTGGCGTACCTCATGAAAGGCCGGACGACGTTTGTGATTGCGCACCGTCTCTCGACGATTCGCCGGGCGGACCAGATCCTGGTGGTGGAAGAGGGCCGGATCGTGGAGCGCGGGACGCACGAGTCGCTGTACGCGGCGCAGGGCCGCTACTACGATCTGTACACGCGGCAGCACGGAATCGACGCCAACCTGTTCCTGGCGCCCGGCGAAGGCGGGAAGGAGCCGGAAACGGAGGAGAAGCCGCGCATGCCGGCCGGCGTGGTTGCCCCGACGGCGGCCTCACTGCTGCGCGGCGGGATCGCGTAAGGGAGTGGGGAGTCGAGAAATTGCGGCTTCAGAGATCTTCCGGGCGAAGCCCTGTGTCTTTGGCGATCTTCGCCAACGCTGCGGGTCCGATCTCCTCGGCGTCGTGGAAGCAGAACGTGAAGTTCCGCCATCCCGGCCGTTGCAGCTTTCGGTGAGAGCCGACCTGTTTCTTGAACGTCCAGCCAATTCTGAGCAGCGCAGCGTAGACCCGTCTGGCTTTCGTTGCACTCCAGGTGCTCACGCGGCGAACAGAACCTCCAGCAGTTGCGGCAACTCCTCGCCGCTCTCAATCATGTCGGCGAGAACCTGAAGAGCGATGGCCTTCACCTTCCGCAGTGCCGACTCTTCCGTGTCGCCGTAAGCCATCACTCCCGGCAACTGGGGGACGGAAGCGAGGAATCTTCCGTCTTCTTCACGCTCGATCTCAATTTGCAGCGGCTGGATCTCGACCATGTGTCTATGCCAATTCTACCGGAATCGGATCAGGTCCGCACGATCGATGCCAACATGTTCCCGGCGCCGGCGTGGCTGCGCCTACAGCGGCCTCACTGCTGCGCGGCGGGATTGCGTAAGGGAGTAGGGGACACGGGAGCGCCGAGCTCCTTGAGTGTGTCCTGGTAGTAAACTCCGCCTTCACCGCCCGAGCTCATATGGGCTCGGACGAAATGAACGATACGCGCCCTGACGTCGGCGGCCTCGGGAAAGTCCTCATCGGTCCAAAATCGCTTCGACCGGTCGAAGTAGCCCAGACGCGCCAGGAAAGAAGTCCCGAAACTAATGCTCGTTTCCAGGGAATCGTCGCTGTCCTGAAGTTTGAACGACCCGTCCGGTTGCAGCGATTCGTTCAGACACCAGCGCAGCATCTTGCGGATTTCGACGCGCATCGCCTCCCGTTGGGCCGGCGTGGCCTGGCTCCATCCCAGGCGGAAGAGCTGAACCACATCCATGTTGTTGTGGTTCAGGTACACGCTTCCTTCGAGCCAGCCGAGCGGATACTTCCGGTCTTTGATCGCCAGGGTAGTCGCGATGATCTTGGGCCAATCCGGCACGTTTCCCTGGAGATAACTAACGATGTGAAAGGTGATACTCAGATCATTGGTTTTCACGATCCCGCCGTTTGCTGCGCGGTACCAAGCTCCCCAGTACCCGGTATCCGGGTTGCGAGCGGTATGGAGCAGCCAATCCAGCAGCGCGCGCTTGAGCCTCGGATCCCAGGCGTAATTCTTCGGCTGCTCGCGCAGGATCAGCCGCATCAGGTCGGCGACTGTCTCATTCAATTCCCGCCGGTGGTCTACGCCTTGCGCCTTCAGATCCGAGATCAACAGATGATTCAGATGGCCGGTTAGTTTCTCGGGCGAATTGATCCGATCTAGAAAATGCACCGGATACTTCGGGACAAGACCGCGGCCGGCGAGTTCCGCGATCTGGTCGTAACTGGCGTCCAGCTTGAAGAACCATTCTGTGTACCATTTTCCCCAGCTTCCGTCAGTTGCGGATTGCTCGTCCGCCGCCTGCGCATTGGCCGGATCGCGCAAGGCTTCTTCCAGTGCGCGCACTCGTTCGCCCATGCGGGGATAGTCGTGCGTCGCACTACATATCCATTTGGTCTCAGTCAGGATTTCGTGTGCCGGCCGCCAGGCCTGTCCCTGTTTTTCGAGCGCAAAGAGCTGTCTTTTCGCCCGGAGGAGCCGGCTTTCGTAGTAGGCCCAGCGGATCGTGTTTCGCTCCACCGCTAGAAACACCAAAAGCAGGACGGCGATTCCGGCACCAAGCCACTTCTTCATGGTCGTCACTTGCCAACGTCACCCAGTATTGCACTCACCGCAGCGAGAAGTTTCAATCCACTTTCCGAAAACGCACGGCCATGTAGGGCTTGGCCGGCAGCTTCAGAGTAAACTTGCCTTCGAATGTGCCGGCCACCGGCGTAATGGTCATTTCCCAAGGGTCGATCATGTCGGCCCGATACCGCACTCCCTTGGCAAGGTCGAATTCGTATTCCGCGGGCTGGTTGATGTCGAAGTAGAAAAGGTAATAGCGGCCCTCCTGCCCCGCGCCAAGATAGTAAGTCGAGAGGCTATTCAAACCTTCCGCGGGGGCATCTTCGAGTATCTTGCGCAAGAACGCGATGCGGCGCGGGCTTTCGCCATGCAGCACGCCGCCTTTCGACCACCACAGAACATCGTTCGGGTCGAGGTAGGTCTCTCCGTGGCCCACGTAGGCTCCGGAAACCGTGCCTAACCAGAAACGCCGCACCATTTCCTGCGCCGAGATGTTGCCCCAGCGGCGCGGAATGTTGCCTTCGTACTTACACTCGTCGTAAACCAACGGTTTGCGGTAGGTGGCCACCATCGGCAGCGCTTTTTCGAAATCCGAGCTCTGAAAACTCACGTGCGTCACCCAAGGTTTGGAATGGTCGTACAACACCATGCCGTTGTGGATGGACCGCAAGTGATGGTAGGGGTCTTTCTCCTGAACGAGCCGAAAGAGCCGGTCCCAATCCGCCATGGTCTTGCTTTTCAGCAACCCGAGGTCGTATTCGTTGGCCATCGACCACCAGACATTGCGGTAAGCCGAGAGGCGCGCCACGATGTATCGCAGATACCGGTCGTCGGCCTCGGCCCCCATGGTTGCGTAACCCCAGCGGTCGTAGGGATGGAACAGGATCAGGTCGGCCTCAATGCCCAACGTCTCGAGATCGCGCACGCGCTGTTCGAGGTGGCGGAAGAACGCCGGGTTGAAGCGCGTGAAATCGTTGTGGCCCGCCGCATCCCGCTCGAACGGATAGTAAACGGGCTCGTTCTGGTTATAGACGTAGCTCTTGGGAAACACGCACATACGCATCTTATTGAAGGGCGCGGTCCGCAAGGTGGCGAGCGTTTGCTCTTCCAGTTTGTCGCCCTGGTGGATCCAGGCGTAGCACGTGGTCCCCAGCGGCACGTAGGGTGAGCCGTCCTCGTATGCGAAGTGCGTAACATAGCGGACGCGCACGGGGCCGTGATTGCCCGCCGCGGGCGCGGTGCAGGTGAAACGCCCCTGCCGGCCGTCGAGTTCCGCCGCGTTGCTGGAAGTCCGGTAGCTCCACTCCCCGATTTCATCGGGCATGAACCGCACGCGGTAGACGCCATCGCCGTCGTAGAAACCGTCCACGCCGACCACGCGATCACGACATTGGAACTGCGCCCGCAACTGAACGTCGACGAAGGGATTCCCCGCGCGAGGCCCCTGGAGTGCGACTTCGTACATACCCCACCGCTCCGCGCTGTCGGCCGCCCGGAGCGGAGCCAGCGCGCTCCAGCCGCAAACCAGCCAAATCCAAGTTGTAGTTCGATGCATTTTTCGCGATTCCCCCGCTACTATACTACCGGGCGCCCGGTCGTCATTAGCGGACGCCGGTTTTGAGTTCTGCTACCATCAGCGCTTCGCGAGGGAATCATGACTCACAAAGTCTCTGTGTTGTGCGTGGGGCTGGCGCTGCTGAGCGCGCCGGCCGCACCGCGGACCGAAATCACCGCGGCTCTTCCGGTTATTCCCGATGCCAAGTTCAATCTCGCCGATTATGGCGGCGTGGGCGACTACCAGACCTTCAACACAGATGCCTTCAAGAACGCCATCGCCGCCATCGCCAAGGCCGGCGGCGGCCATCTGATCGTGCCGGCCGGAACTTACAAAACGCTCCCGTTTGTGCTGACCAGCCACATGGACCTGCATCTCGAGGCCGGCGCCACCATCAAGGCGCCCGATACGTTTGCGGATTACGGCATCCCCGATCCAAACCAGGCGGCGGCGCAACCGGGCGGCCGGAGCGGGTTTGGCATAGGCAGAGTCGCGCCCCTGATTTCATGCCCCAGTGGCACCACCGACCTGGCCATCACGGGATCCGGCACCATCGACGGGTCGGGCGCGATGTTCTGGATGTGGTCCGACAAAGCCGCCCGCCGTTATCCACCCGGCCGCGCCGTCGTCGCCCGGCCCGTTCTGATTTCCCTCAGCGGCGTCCAGCGGCTGCACGTCGACGGCGTCACGCTGACCGACTCGCCCAGTTTTCACCTGGTCCCCCGCGGCCAGGACATCACCATCGAAAACCTCCGCATTGTCGCTCCCAGCGATGCCCCCAACACCGATGCCATGGATCCCGGCGGAGAGCGAATCGTCATTCGAAATTGTGAAATCGACACCGGCGACGACAACGTCGCGCTGCAAAGCGGCTCGCACGATGTCCTCATCGAGGACCTCACCTGCCTCCATGGCCACGGCATTTCCATCGGCAGTCCCACGCGCAACGGTTTGAGCCACGTCATCGTTCGCCGCTGTACGTTTAACGGAACCGACAACGGTCTGCGTATCAAGTCCTACCGCGGTAACGGCGGCGAAGTCCACGATATCCAGTACTCCGATATCGTCATGAAGAACGTCAGGCGCCCGTTTGACATCAACATGCTCTACAACGGCAACGCCGGCCTCGCCACCGACGTGGGCCCGCGCCAGGCCGCGCCGGGGCAGACTCAGGCCATTCCCAATTTTTACGATATCCACATCACCAACCTGACCGTCACGCGTTCCCCGCTGGCGGGCCGGATCCTTGGTCTTCCCGAGCAGATGCCCAACAACATCACGTTTACCAACGTCAAGATCCAAAGCATCCGCGGCTTTCTGGTGCAGGATGGCAAGGACATTACGTTCGACAACGTGCAGATCGCCGTCGCCGTCGGCGACCCCCTGGTCCTCGACAATGCCTCGGTAAAATGGAACGGAGCCCAAAAGACCGGCTCCAGCGGCGGTCCGCCCGATCCGTTCTATTGATGGAAGGAGAATCGCAGTGAAGCATCGCATGATCGGTGGGGTATTGGCCATGGCAGCCGTGGCGGGGATTCTCAGTGGGCAGGCGCAGCCGCAGGCCATTCCCGCGAGGCCCGATCCGAAGGAGATTCCCATCCCACCGATTGCGACGTCGATGAAGAAGATGCCGGGTGTCAACGAGCTTCCCAATCGTCCTGAGATGCCCGACGTCCTGACGATGAACAGCGGGAAGAAGGTCGCGACCGCCGCACAATGGAACGAGCGCCGCGGGGAGATGAAACGAATCCTCGAGTACTACGCCGTCGGCCAGGCTCCCCCCGCGCCGGGAAATGTGAAGGGGCGTGAGGTCCGCTCTGAACTGGTGATGAACGGCAAGGTCAGATACCGTCTGGTGCACTTGACGTTCGGACCCAAGCGGAGCCTCAGCCTGGATATCGGCATCTTCGTTCCAGCCGGGGGCGAGCCGGTCCCGGCGGTGATCTCGCCATCCGGCTCGCCCCCGGGAGCGACTCCGTTGCCGCGGCTGGCGCAAGGACCAAACCAGGGAAGGAACGAAGATGTGCTGCTCCTGGTGGGGCCTGGACCGCAACCCAACGGAGCCGGCGCGGGACGCGGACCGGGGCGCGGGGGGGCGCCCTCTGGTCCCGGCGGTCCCCGCACCGCGGAAGCGATCGCAGCCGGCAGTCCGGTGCTGGCGCACGGCTTTGCCTTCGTGACGTTTGACAACAACGATTGCGCCGAAGACACCACTCTCCGCAACGCCGACGGCAGTTGGGCGTACCGCACCACGCGCTTCTACCCGGCCTACCCGAAATACGATTGGGGAGTATTGCAAGGATGGGCGTGGGGTGTTTCGCGAATCGTGGATTATCTGGAAACGGACCCCGCCATCGATAAAACCAAACTCATCGTCACCGGTGTCTCACGAACTGGCAAATCCGCTTTGGTCGCCGGCGCATTCGACGACCGTTTGGCGTTGGTTGCTCCCGTAGCCAGCTCCGGCGGCGGCACTCCGGCATACCGGTTCAGCGGCTCGCAGCCGCCGCGAGGCGGCAAAGAGGGTCTCACTGAGATGGTCCGAAAATATCCCAATTGGTTCTCGGAGCATCTGCATGAATTCTGGGGACAACCGGACAAGTTGCCGTTCGATTCGCATTGGTTCATGGCGCTGGTGGCGCCGCGGCCGTTCCTTGCGCTCGAAGGGACTCACGACCAGAACGTCAACCAGAACGGTGTGCGTCAGGCATTTCTCGCCGCTCAGCCCGCCTTTGCGCTGTTGAACGTCAAGGATCGGCTCGGCGTGAGTTGGGCGGATCGCCCGCACGGAATGGTGCAGGGAGACTGGGATGCCCTGTTCGCCTTTGCGGACAAATTCCTGATGGGGAAGACCGTCACCAGGCGATTCGATGAGTTCCCGCCGGAGGAGGCTTCGGCGCGGTAGGCCGCGAAATTCGGAGACAGACACCGGCATCCGCGCGGCGCACGGCCCCCAAAGGGGGCACCCCGGCGCCTTGGGACGCGGGTGTCTGGTCCCTACGGGTGTCAGTCCCCGGCGGCGGCCACAAGAGCCATGATGTTCTCTTTCGGCATCCCCGGACTGACTCCGCCCCCAACCGAGAGGATGAGGCCGGCGCCGTTGTTTTTCGCCAGGATTTCTCCCGCGGCTTTTCTCACCATTTCCGGCGTGCCGCGAACCCCAATTTCCAGCGGCGGCACGTTTCCCATCAAGCAGAGGCGTCCGTTGGTCTTCTCCCGTGCCTGCGAAACGTCGATTTTGTGACTCCAGTTCAGAACGTCGAATCCGGTGTCGGGTAACTCAGCCAGGAACGGCCGGATGTTAGCGTCGTTGTGATAGACCTTGACCCAGTCGGCCGGGAATGCGTCGCAGATCTGCTTGAGATGAGGATGCGCGAATTCCCGGTAAGCCTTGGCGGAGAGGAAACCTACGATGTCATCGAGGACCAGAACGCCTTCGACCGTGTCGCCGATGGCCTCGGCTTGCGCCTTCAACCAGTCGATCACAGTCCGGGTGGTCAGGGCGAGGAGCTTGTGCACCGCTTCGGGGTTCTCGACGGTATCGACCATGAATTCGGAAACGCCTCGCAAAAATGCGGCCAGGCACAGCGGGCCGCGGGCGGCCACCATCGGAATGGTGTAGCCCGCATCGAGAATGCGGGGCCGGTGCATGCGGTAGAGGTGCAGCGCCAGAGCCATCAGCCCGTCGGTCAGCGGGTTGACTGCCGGCATGGTGTCCACATCTTCGAGACGTCTCAGAACCGGCGACTGCGCGGGCGGCTGGTCTTGCCAAAAGTGGATCTGGCTGCCGAACGCCGATGGTTCGATCGCCATTCCGTATTCCACCCACCAGGAAGGGAGCAGGATGATATCGGGAAACTCGCGTATGATCCGCAAATTCGCCTGGAACCAGAGTTCCGGGTCCAAGTAGTAGTCCAGGTGGCTTACCCCGATGTATCCGGGAATCCACGGACTATCGACGATCAGCGCGACGGGCGTCGTGGCGGGGTGCCCTATGGGCCCGGCGCGCTTGGCCGCCTTTTTGAAGCACTGCCATTGTTCGGGGCGCATGGAGTTCGTTCGCGGATCGAACTATGTACCAGTGTTCCTGTTTCCGGGGCAGGTGTCAATAGGCGGTCTCGCTGGGCAGTTGTTGTATCATGAAACCAATCATGAAGGTCGTGGATGTGCGGGCGACTAGTGTGACCGTCCCGCTGGAAGCACCGTTGCGCCATGCCAACGGCTGCCACTGGGGCCGCTTTGTGCGAACCATCGTCGAGGTGGAGGCCGACAACGGCCTAGTCGGACTGGGTGAGATGGGCGGCGGCGGGGAATCGGCCGAAGAGGTATTCCGGGCCATGAAATCGTATCTTGTGGGGCACGATCCGGCGCGTCTCGAGGAGATGCGCTTCCGGATCGCCAATCCAACGGCCTCGCTCTACAACAACCGCACCCAAATCCTGGCCGCGCTGGAATTCGCGTGCCTCGACATTTTGGGGCAGGCCTGGGGCGTCCCGGTGTGTGACATCCTCGGCGGACGTCTGCGGGACCGCATTCCATTTGCCGCCTACTGCTTTTTCCGTTATCCGGACCCGCGGACGGGCGCCGGTGAAGTGCGCACCATCGACCAACTGGTGGAACATGCCGGTGGGCTGAAGCGGCGCTTCGGCTTTACCACGCATAAGCTGAAGGCCGGCGTTTTTCCCCCGGACTATGAACTCGAAGCGTATCGCGCCCTGGCCGCCGCTTTTCCCCAGGACTCGTTGCGATTCGACCCCAACGCCGTGTGGTCCACCGAACAGGCCATCCGTTTCGGGCAGGCCATCGAGGGGTTGCGCAACGACTATCTCGAGGATCCGGTCTTCGGCCTCAACGGAATGCGGCGCACTCGCCAGATGGTGCGGGTTCCGCTCGCTACCAATACGGTGGTGGTCAACTTCGAGCAACTCGCCGCCAATGCGCTCGACACGGCGGTGGACGTGATCCTTCTCGACACCACCTTTTGGGGTGGAATCCGGGCCTGTGTGAAAGCCGCCGCGGTCTGCGAGACGTTTCAACTGGGCGTCGCCGTCCACTCCTCGGGCGAGTTGGGAATCCAACTGGCGACCATGCTGCATCTCGGCGCGGTTCTTCCAAACCTTTCATTCGCGGCCGATGCCCACTACCATCATTTGACGGACGACATCATTGAAGGCGGCCCGATGCGATACGAAAATGGCGCCATCCGCGTGCCCGACAAGCCAGGGTTGGGCGTCAAGCTCGACCGCGACAAACTCCGCCGGTACAGCGAACTCTACCAGCGGCTAGGGAGCTACCCTTATGACCAAGACCCGGCCCGGCCCGGCTGGACCCCAATTGTCCCCAACGACCGATGGGCCGATCCGAACGACACTCGCCCGGTGCGGATTCCTCACTAAAAGGGGTCAGACGCATTTTTCGCGCCGCTGGCGAATAATGCGTCTGACCCCTTTTGTTCCCCTGGCCCTCCTAGCGGCCGCCGGCCTTCACGCCGAAACCGGCCGCGCCGCCTGGTTGCGATACGCGGCGCTGGGGGACGGTTCTGCCCGGCAGTACCGCGAGACCATACCAGCGGTGGTCGCGAGGCTCGGCGACGCCGCTCCGCTCGAGAGTGCACGGCGGGAATTGGTCCTCGGCATCCGCGGCATGGTCGGCAGGACGCTGCGCGTGGATTCCCATGTGCCCACCGAATCCGCCATCGTGCTCGGCACGCTGGGCGCAATTCGGCAGGCCTTTCCGCAGTTGGATGCCGCCGCCAACCTGGAGCCGGACGGATATTGGCTCAAGACCCAGCGGGCCGGCGCCGCCCGCTACACCATTGTCACCGCCGCCAACGATCGCGGGGTTCTGTACGGCGCGTTCGCGCTGCTGCGGAAGATCGCTCTGGGCGATCCGGTGGGCGACCTCGATGAGAAGCAGTCGCCCTTCGCTCCGGTACGGTGGATCAACCAGTGGGACAATCTGGATGGCTCGATCGAGCGCGGCTATGGCGGCCGCTCCATTTTCTGGGAGGACGGCCACGTGCGGGCGGACCTCACCCGCGCCGGCGAGTACGCCCGCCTGCTGGCGTCGCTCGGCATCAATGGCTGCTCCATCGACAACGTCAACGCCGACCCGCGCATCCTGGCCTCCGACTTCATCCCGCAGGTGGCGCGCATCGCCGCGGCTTTCCGCCCCTGGGGCATCCAGGTGGCGCTTGCGGTCGATTTCGGAAGTCCCCAAACCATTGGCGGTCTGGATACCTTCGACCCGCTCGACGCGCGCGTAGCCGCGTGGTGGAAATCCGCCGTGGATCGACTCTACCGCGCCATCCCCGATCTGGGTGGCTTCGTCCTGAAAGCGGATTCCGAGGGTCGCGTGGGCCCTTCGGCCTATGGAAGAACCCACGCGGATGCCGCCAACGTGGTGGCGCGCGCGCTCCAGCCGCACGGCGGCCTTCTCTTTTACCGCGGCTTTGTCTACGACCACCACATGGACTGGCGCAATCCCAAGAACGATCGCGCCCGCGCGGCTTACGACAACTTCAAGGAACTCGACGGCAAATTCGACGACAACGTGGTCATCCAGATCAAGCACGGTCCCATCGATTTCCAGGTGCGCGAGCCCGCGTCCCCGTTGTTTGGCGCGCTTGAAAAGACCAACCAGGCGGTTGAATTGCAGATCACCCAGGAGTACATGGGACAGGCCCGGCATACGGTCTTTCTGGTGCCCATGTGGAAAGAAACGTTGGACTTCGACATGCACGCCAAGGATACTCCCACACCCGTCAAGGCGCTGGTTGCGGGCAAGGTCTTCCTCCGGCCGGCCGGCGGCTTCGTGGGAGTCGCCAACGTGGGGCTCGACGACGACTGGGCGGGCAATCACCTCTCGATGGCGAATCTCTACGGCTTCGGCCGGTTGGCGTGGGACCCCGATCTGAGCGCCCGGCGCCTGGCCGAGGAATGGACGCGTCTCAGCTTCGGAGACGATCCCAAAGTGCTCGAGACCGTCGCCGGAATGCAGCTCAGCTCGTGGCGCACGTACGAGAACTACACCGGGCCGCTCGGGCTACAGACCCTTACCGACATCACCGGCGATCATTACGGAGTGGCCGTGGAAGCCTCCGAGCGCAACGGCTGGGGCCAATGGCACAACGCCGACGAAAAGGGCGCGGGCATGGACCGCACGGTGGCCACCGGCACTGGTTTCATCGGGCAGTACCACCCCGCCGTGGCCGACGTGTACGAATCGCTGGCTACCTGTCCGGACGATCTGCTGCTGTTCCTGCACCACGTTCCCTATACTTACAAGCTGCGCTCCGGCCAGACCGTCATCCAGTACATCTACGATTCGCATTACGACGGAGCGGATGCCGTTACGGGATACGTGGACGCGTGGAAGCCGCTCAAGGGGCGGGTTGACGACCGGCGGTATGGCGAGGTGCTGGCGCAACTCGAGTATCAGGCCGGCCAAGCCCACGTGTGGCGCGACGCCGTCACCATGTGGTTTCTGCGCGCTTCGGGCATCCACGATGCGAAGGGGCGCGTGGGCCACTACCCGGGCCGTTTCGAGGCGGAGTCGATGGCGCTCGAGGGCTACACCGTCATGGATGTCGTGCCGTGGGAAGCCGCTTCCGGCGGAAAAGCCGTCGTCTGTGCCGCGGCGCAATGCGCGGCTACCCTGCGTTTCGACGGCGCGTCCGGCTGGTATACGCTCCACGTCCAGTCTTTCGACCTGCCCGCGGGTGTCTCCCGCTTTCGAGTTCTGGTGGCCAACCAGGTGGTCGATGAATGGGCCGCCGCCGATCATTTTCCGGCGCGGAAAATCGACGGGTCTGCCTCAGTCCGGCGCGTCATCCCCGGCATTGCTCTGCGTCCTGGAGACGAGATCCGCATCGAAGGCGTGCCCGATGGCGGCGATCCCGCGGCGCTCGATTACGTCGAAATCCTGCCTGACGCAAGATGAAGCGTGGGGCAGGTCCCCGACCTGCCCCGTTACTACCAGCGGATGCAAGAGCCGTTCAATTCATCACTTGGATATGTCGCGAGTGAAGTCTCCATCGGGCCTGAATTCGCCGCCATTCAGGATGATGCCGAGCACTTCCTTGGAACGGGAATCATAGGCGCCTTGCTTTTGGGGCGTGATGTTGTTGTGGTCGGATTCAGTCATGGGAATCACTTCCTTGGGACCGGGGACTTGGTTAACGGCTGTCCAGATGCCGGCCGGCGGCGCGATCGTGTCAATGAAGCCCACAGCGGCCAGAACGGGGGCTTTGATGCGGGAGGCGAAATTGACGGTATCGAAGTAGAGGGCCGTCTCCATGACCTTAGGATTGTTCGGGGGCCAGTTCGGGTAGCCTGCCTTGCGGCCGTGCAGATCGCCGTTGGAGTCGGCGCCGGCGGGTTCGTTCACGATGACGGCGGTCACTTTGGGATTGAGGCCGGCAGTGGCCAGGCTTTGCTGGCCTCCCATGCTGACGCCTGTGACGACGATCGTTTTGCCGTCCCAGTCCGGGCGGCTCGCAATGTAATCGATGGCGCGCGAGTCGCGGAGATACATGTTGAGAAAGTAAGACGTTTCCCTATCGGTATTGCCTATCGACGCGTAGTTCGCGCTTACTCCGGCCGCCCGGCTGGGTGGGATGTCGTGCGAATCCACGTCGAAGGCGAGCCAGCCCTCCGCCGCGCGGTCCGTGACCGTGTTCGGCTGGAGGGCATACACGCCGGCATACTGAAAAATGACGAGGGCCGGTAACTTGCCTTCCTTGCCCGGCTTTGCGAGGTAGCCCTGGACGTGCGAGCCGAGGCTGTCAAGCTTCACGGTGTACAATTCCACACCGACCTTGTTGGTTTCGGTGGGCGTGAGAACGGGATTGATGGGAATTTCGCTCAGGGCCTTCAGTTTGGCTTCCCAAAAGACGTCGAAGTCGGCCGGGCGCGGGACCGACGGCTGCAACTTCCATGGCGCGACCGCCGCGCCGAGAACCATGGTGGGTACGCCACCGGCCGTCGGCACGTCCGGCCTCGAGGGCTGCGCCGGTGCTGTTGGCAAGGCGCTGGCGCCGACTTGGACGTAGAGCATGGCCGGTTCGCTGAGCGTGGCTTCAATGGTGGCGCTGCCGGACGAAACACCAATGACGCCAGTCTTAATGATGTCGAGATTGTTTTTCTTGATTACGTAGGCGTAGTTGCCGGTGGTGGCGGCGCCCTGCGGGAGCGTCACGGTCCAACCGGCTCTTTCGCCGAGATCGTAGATCCCGCTCTTGCTAAACGGTGTGAAGCTCAACTGCTGAGCACTGGCCGGCAGCGCCGCAAGAACCAGCGCAAGGCCCGCGGCGGACAAACGGGTTCTTGTCACGGCAACAGAATACCATTACTCTCAATACGGGTATGAAATTCACAAGGCTTTTGCTGGTTGCCTCATCCGGTCCCTGGGTGGTTGGGCTTGTGGCGGTTTTGTCGGCTGCCGGCGGCCTGCGCCAACCCATGAATTGGACCGCCGCCGAAGATCATCGGAACATGATGGATCAGCTTGGCATTCAGGCGCTCCGTCCAGGCCCTAGCGGGACTTTACAAGTTATCGGTTTCCAGATAGGACTGCCGCTGGCGTCAGCGTCCCTACTCATTCCGCAAGCGATTGAAAACACAGGTGGTCTCTCCCATGACGATGCACCGCCAGGCTTATTCTAGTTCGCTGTCAAATTGAGCCTAATTATCCATGGCCAAGCGGTGAGGCTGCGGAGGCCTTTCGAGGTAATCCCTCAGTCTCGGGGACGGGGTTGAAGATTTCGCTGGACATTTGGCGACAGGTTCGGTACTCTACTGTGGGAGACCAAAGCAGAGTTGATGAATTCGCCGACCCCGCAGCCACTGAC